>Ga0302278_10000233_pt1 | contig 71775 bp, 53 predicted proteins | sample III_Bog_N3_2_FD_194543 | JGI IMG/M metagenome (GOLD analysis project Ga0302278, IMG submission 194543) | Peat permafrost microbial communities from Stordalen Mire near Abisko, Sweden - III_Bog_N3_2 | ecosystem: Environmental > Terrestrial > Soil > Wetlands > Peat | place: Sweden: Abisko...
TTGAAATAATTGACGCAAAATAATGAAATCGACACCCAGGCCGTTATCCATTCAAAGACCCTACCACCGACCCCACGAGACGGGAAACCCGACCTCAATACCCGGAATGGACCGTTCTCTATTATTGTTGAAAGAACATGCCGTACCCATTGAGTCCGCCGAATTCGGTCACGCCTATCAGGCTCTTTTTTGGGCCCCGGTGCACACCCATCGGAAATGAACCCCATGGGAACGATCCAATCACCGTGAAGGTCCAGGGCACGGATTCCGATGTTGGCGGAGCAAGAATGAAGATGGTGTCGGGCGCATCATTCCTGTTGACCGCGGTGCCCTGCAACGCGCCCTCAGCGTCCATGAGCAAGTCGCCCGTGGGCGCATAATTCGCGGTGAACTCGGTCAAGGTGCTGACCGACCATTCCTTTTCACCCGCCGGGGGTGGAGAGAGTCGCAGGAGAGGCCCATAGCCGTATTGTTCCGACAGCGCATAAAAATAGAGATTGCGTTTGGAATCAATGACCAGATTGGAGAATGACGTGAGACCGGATGGCACGGTGTAGATGACGCTGTATTTCCAAACCGTTCCAACCAAGTGCAGTTGAAATACTTCGAAGGCGCCGGTCACTGCAGACTCGATCATGCCGTACACGTACTCGCGGTTGTGGCTCACCACCGGCGCCACGCCCAAGTCCAAGCTGACGTACGATGCCGGGAACGTGTGCAGTACGGTTTCCGACCAAATGGTGGTACCCGGCGCCGGTGGCATCAAAGCGTAGACGGATCCACCGCCCCCAGCCTTACCTGGATGAGGTCCCGAAGTCGTCTGGCCGTACAGCGTTCCGGCCGCATCCATCGTCACGCCGGTCGTGGGTCCGAGACCATCCACCGCCACTTCAAAATAGTGGACCACTTGATACGTCCAAGCTCCGCCGGCAAAGCTGGGTGGACTCAAGCTCCAGACCAAATTGCCGTCGAATACCGTTCCATACAGAGTGCCGTCCGAACCGATTGCCAGTGGGTCGGTGATGGGGTCGTTACCCTGGTCAATGTTCGATGAAAATCCGTGCAGGATTTCGAATGTCCAGGTATCGCCGCGCGCCGCCGGTTGCCGCAGTGTGAAAATCGCACCGTAGCCTCCGGTGCACGGATCGGTGACGGCATTGCCACCGCATTGGGACGTGCCGTAAAGGTTGCCGTCAGGTCCTGTCGCCAGCGAAGTAACCGAGCCTGCGCGTCCATCGGCGGGGCCTCCGGTGAAATCGTACAAATCGGCGGGCTGCGCCGTCGCGTGGCCGCCGAGAGCGAGCCCGAAGACGATCAGCGCCGAAACCGAACGAAGTACGGCGTCCACATGACGAAAGTTCGCGAGCATGCTGCGCCCCCTCGCACCGCTGCATTTTCAACTCATAATAGCACCGTGACCGGCGTATAACGTTTGGGTCACGCAGCCCGCCGGCAGCGCGCTTTTCGCTGTACGACGCGTGGATGTTGTCCACAGGCGTGGCACCTTTTCGCATGATTCTTCTTTCGAAACCATCTGGAATCGTGGGGGTACCATCCAATGATTTCAAAGACTTAGCGGGACGCGTCTGCTGAAAGTCCTATTTTCTCGCGTTCCTGACCTTGGGGCCAATAGGCCTCTCAGGGCTTCTCAAACCGCAGCGTCATCCGATCCGACTCGCCGATCGCCTTCATTCTAACGTGCTCGCTTTTTGGTCCGGCCAAATCCGGTGGCAGGCGGTGCACGTTAACGCTTTCTGAGTCCCGCGGATTCGCGTTTATTTCCGACAGCCCCTGCAGCCGGAAGCCGGTCTGCAGACCCAGCGTGATCAGGTAATCCTCGGGGATGCGGTGCAGGAGATTCGAACTTTGTACGGCATCGGCAAACGGCTTGGCTCGATGCTCAACGAGCCCGAATGTGCCGCCCGGTTTGAGCACGTCGAACACCGCTTTAAACACCGCCTCCAGCGTCGCTGGGCTGTCGTTGAGCCAATCGTGGGCACTGCGGAACGTTAGCACCATGTCGGCGGAATTCGGTTCGCCCAGGGACACATCGCGCGGTGGCGCAAAAAGAATGACCTTGACGATGTGCCCGAAGACCGCCGGATTGGTTTTGATCTTCTGCTCGAACTTGGACGATCCGGCCTCGATCAGGTGACCGTTATCGGACAGAAATGGAGCCAGGATTTCGGTATACCAGCCGCCCCCGGGCGCCAGCTCGATCACCGTCATGTCCTGCTGGATCCCAAAGAACTGAAGCGTACCGACCGGGTGACGATAGCGGTCGCGGTCCTTGTTCTGTACCGAGCGCCAGTCGCCATCGACCGCCCTCTGCAACAGCGCCGTGTTTTCAGTGGACATGCTGGGCGCCGCGCAGGCCGCGGCAGCAAATAACAAAGTGCTGGAAATCCAGATACCCCAAGTACGGACGTGAGGGAACATGCTGCAACCCCCTTGACGGCTAGAATTGAAGACCACGCTCGAAGCGAATCGCGAGATTAGACCATGGTTTGATCTAGGCCTCGAAAGAAAAATCATGCAAAAAGGTGCCACGCCTGCGGATAAGTACACAACAGGAATAAAAGGCACGCGTCGTCGGCGCCGGGACGGGTCAAAATGCCGTCTTTTTTGCTTCTGGTGCGCCGATGGCCGATCCGAACCCCTCGCTCCTGGCTTACCCCGAATTCCCAGAGCCGATCACTGCCGTGGTCCTGAATCAGCTCTTTGCACCGCGTCCTGAGGAAATTCGCTGGGTTTGGCGGATCAGCATTTCCCCTCAGGCGCGTCTCGGTCTCTTGTGTCTGCTCAAGACGTTCCCGATTCTCGGCCGTTTCCCTGCACCCGAACATATTCCTGGTCCCATTGTCGAGTATATCGCCAAGCGCACTGGGCTTGCAGGCCTGACGTTGGCCACGTATCCGAAGCGAACCGCCGCACACTACGAGCTGCCGGCACTGAGCACACTGCGCCGACTGGCCGGTGGCGTCCATGCTCAGGCCACCCAGGACTGCTTGGCAGCGGTAGACGGTCGTTTGGACGCCGACCTTCAACAGCGGCTCGATGGCTTACTCACTGTTCCCAAGGATGCTCAGGAATCCGAGTTCGCCACGCTGTGCAAGCCAACTAAGCGGGTGTCGGGCAGTCACTTGGACGATCTCCTGAAGCAACTTCAATCCCTCGTGCAGCTCTCGCTCCCGCAGGATCTTCTGGCCGATGTTCCGCCGGCCAGGATCGATGCGTGGGCCGAGGAAGCTCGGCGCCTGACGGCCGCGGAATTACGAGAATATACGCCCGCGCGGCACCGTACGATGCTCGCCTGTTTGATTCATCGGATCCGGGCCACTCGTCTGGATGACATGGTCACGATGCTGGCGCGCTACATCGGCCGAATCGAGACGAAGGCGCGCGCCGAGCTAGAGGCCTGGCACCTCGAGCGCCGCGTCAACGCGGCCGAAATGGCCGGCGTCTTACACGATATCGCGCGGTCACGGCGCAATCGGCCCGACGCACCGTATCTCGCTGTTAAGATCGATGCAATCTTGCAGCAAGCGGGCGGGTTGGAACGCATCATCAGCGCCTGCGAAGAGCATCTGGGAAATGGCGCGAAAGAGTGGCGGCGCTTCATCGAACCGCATTTTCGCCCGCACCGACGCTGGCTGTATGATCTGACTGAGGCGTTGCCACTGGCCGCCTCCCCCGGAGCCGCAGGGGTACTCGCAGCGTTGTCCCATCTGCAGGATCAGTATTTTCCAGGTGAGCGAGCGGACGACATTCTTGAGTCAGCGTTCGATGGGGCCTTCCTCGAGCCGAAGTGGCGCGATCTTGTAGCGGTACCGAACGAACCGGGCGTATGTCGGGGTGACCTCAAGAAAGGGGCCATTACGTACGCAGGCGCAAGTGTAAGGCTCGCGGATCCGCGCTTGGTTTTCTATATCGAGGGTTTTGGATCGATCGTAATTCACACCGGAAGGGGAACGCGACGCGCAGGAAGCTTTGGCGACGATTGATCATGCTGATATTCGCGGGTTGGTTACCGCATTTCATCTGTCCGTCGCGGGGCTGCCTCGTTCTAAGGTCGGAGATTACCCGAAGGATGCCCACATAACGTGCTCGAGGATTCCCCACATCGTGTCCCGCGCATCGCGTTCCTATTCCAGTGTGGTGAGGTTAGCGCGTAATTGAGGTCCTTTTTTGAGATCGCTTTAAAAATCGACCGCCTATAAAGGCGCTGGAGCGGCGATTGCGCGGCACCCCTTGTGCTCACTACCCCTAGTTTTCGCTGCTTTCACAGGTATGTCGCGGATCGGCACGTGGCGACCGATGTCCCAGATAAATCCCGCCAACTCGCGCGCGATCGCAACGCAGACCTTGTTGTGATGTAAGTGCCTCGCACTGAGGCGCCGGTATCGCTGCGCAAGTCGTAGTTGCGCGCGCCAGGCGATGTCGCGGACCACCTTCGGTTGCCCCTCCTGGCGCTTCTGGAGCACAACGCTCATGCGAGCCGGAAAGCGGTAATTCCATGCTGCCTCGATTAAAATTCGGCGAACGTGGCCGTTGCCGGCCTTGGTAATCTTGCCGAGACGGCGCGAGTCACCGCTGGTGTATTCCGAAGGCACCAGACCCAGGAACGACATGAGCTCGCGTGGATGTGCAAAACGCTTCAAATCTCCTAGCTCCGCCACCAAGGTCACGGCGGCAACAAAGTCGATACCTCTCAATGTCATCAATGCTTCAAGTACCGGCTGCATGCGCCAAGTCGTGCACTGATCGCGCAACGCTTCGACTATTCGCTGGGCGCGCTCGTTGGCTTCGCTGACGGCTTGACGATATTCGGCAAACGTCGCGTCTTGGGCCGCGTGAGCAAAGGTGATTTTGGCCAAGTAGCGTTCGTGAGCTTGCGTCCAAGAGCTCCTGCCGTAGCGATGGCCGTGTCGCAGTAGCATTGCCTTGAGCTGATGACGTGCCGCAAGCCGCGCTCGTACCGCGTCCACGCGTGCCCGCGAGAGGTCCCGGATCGCCTCATCGCGCTCATCCGGAACCATCACACTGACCAGCTCGCCGGCGCGCGCCAATTCCGCCAGTCGCACCGCATCACGCCGGTCCGTTTTGACTCGATCGCCGGATCGGCGGGGGATTTTCGAAGGCGCGATCACCTCGCACGCGTAACCCCGCGCTCGCAATTCGCGCACCAATCCGTAGCCGCAAGGCCCTGCTTCGTACACGATTGACAAGTCTTCCGGGGGGCCCAGCGACTTCAGCGATTTGAGCAGCTCCGCCAAGATCGGCCCCACTGTCCCGACGAACCGACCCGCCGCGCGGCCGGCGCTGGCCCGTCCAATCGCGGTCGACTCTTTGTGCACGTCCAATCCGACAAACTCAGTGCTATGCTTTTCCATGGTCTGCCTCCGGTGACTTTTGCAGATAACGCCCAACGCGTTCTGTATGTGGCTCGGCGCACTCCAGTGCGCAATCCACGATAATGGAGGCAGACCTCTTGAGCCTAACTATTGCGACCCGCCTCGCACTGGGGGGCCATGATGTCTAAGGGCCTCCGACCGCCATCAGGCGGGTCATGACTATTACGCTTCGGTAAATTCGCCACTCGATGTGAAACTGAGCCGCTGCCAGAGAACCTAGGGCTCGATCCGTGAAGGGTTATCCACAGGCATGGCACCTTTTTGCATGATTCTTCCTCGGAGACCTAGAACGTACGCCGGATCGGCCACTGGAATTGACGACTCTAAAAGTCAGCGCCTTTCAAAAAATTCGCCGTCGGTACGGTTTGAAATCGATCAGGGTTCGCCTTCACCAGCGCGTCGGCCAACGCGTTAGGGACGGCGCCGCGCGCATTCTGGTTGTTGTCCTGCAGTTCGGTCTGGTCCAGTTGATAATTCTGAAAACTCTTGCTGAAGCGGTCGATATTGTCCATGTGCGCCTGGAATGAAGCGCTCCGCGCATCTTCGGCCGCATGCGCGTTGTTGGCCTGAATGCGCGCGTTATTACCCGCCTGGCGGCTGCGCTGTTCATCCCCGGCGAACTCCTGCGCCACAACCTGTCCGTTGATACTGTAGCTGTGGTAAATGGCATTCAGCGTCGGTTGCTCCTGCGCGGCCAAGGACCGCGGGGCGCAGGTCCCGTTGATGCCCAAGGTGCGGCTGCCGAGCGCGTTGACCGCGGTAATGCTGAGCCCGAGTTCGCAGGACATCATCCCTCTGCCGTCGTGCAAATCGAGGTCGGCGTCGATCAGTACCGCCTCTACCGCGAGACGTTGCGCAGGAATGGCTCGTGATTGCGTGATCTGAAAAACGGGCTGCGCATTCTTCTGCTGCACGACACATAGATAAGTATGCAGCGCGTCGCTGGTGGGGCAGAGGATCGGGCGGCTGGTCGCATAGCGCAGCCTCGCCTGCACCTTCGGATTGTTTGGGTCGTAAATCGGACCGACGGTGTTGCTGAGCAGCACCGCTTCTCCGCGCGGACCCACAATATAGGCGGAGCCATGCGAGGCAAACGTGATTCGCCAGCCGGCCGGCAGGTTCACTGCGCCGCTGCCATCGGGAAACCGGGTGGGCATGAGGGGCGGAACGGCTCCGGCGTTCGACGCGCCCGATGCGGACGGCGAAGCCGAGGCTGCCCTCCACGCGTCGGTCAGGGCGTGCAGAAGTACCGGTTCCGTCTTGGCGAATCGCGCCGACTCGTCATACAGAACAGCGGCCGCCGGATCGGCGCCGCGGGCCAGCGAAACGATGACCAGGCCGGCATATCTCGTATCGCCCAGAGTCTTCGCGGCAACCGTGAAGAACGCGCCGAAGTTCTGGCCATCGCGCGACTGAAACACTGTGCCAACCGCGGGAACCTCCCCGAATTGGGAGTGCACGTGACGGAGGATCGCGGCCATCGCCGCCTGCGGTGAGCCTTGTTGCACGGGCCCGTAGATGACGTGGCCCCCGCTCGGGTTGTCGATGACCTTGAGCGCGTCTTGCGCCCCGGCGGCCGACGCCCATGCGACGAGTCCCAGCAGCGCCACAAGCCGCGCGGGATCGAGAGTGACTTCCGCACGTGACGTCACTCGCGCGGCAGGGGGGTCGTCCCGGTATCTCTGCTTCAATGGCGCCTGCAGCGCCCTTAATTCCGTTGCGTCCACGTCCACCCCTCCCCTTGAATGCGAAGTTTCACCCACCGCATCAAGCCTCGCGCGATGCGTTCCGATAATATCAGGTAGGCCCGTCGGCGTAAGATTCATGGAAAAACCTGCCACAGGGCTCCTACCCCTCGTCAGATGCCGCTTCGTCGCGGCCGCTGGCCGCCGCCGCCCTCGCCATCCCCGATCTCGCCGCATGGATCTTCTCCGCATATTGCAACGGCATCCGCGTCGACTTCCATCCGCCGGCCTGCGTGATCGCCGACGCCAAGAGTCTGGTCGCGGATACAGCTGCGAAGAAGGACAATATCGCGAAGGCGCCGAACACGGAATGGAACGGGTTCGCAACCTCCGTGCCCCAAGGGATCACGACGGTTAAAGCGCGCGCTGACGCACTATCCAAGACAAAACGGGCGCCAAGGGGGATAGATCTGGCCGCGGCTCAGTCCAGCCTGGCAGACGCGACTGACGGGTGGGCGCGGGCACAGGCCGCATTTGCCGAGGGTAAGGTCGACGAAGCCATAGCGACGGCCAAAGATGTACAATCCAAGACCGGGGCCGCGGCGGCAGCGCTGAAATTGGAATTGCTCGGAAGCAGCAAATAGGCATCTGGCGACCCGCGTCCGCCGGCGGAAATGCCGATGCGCAATCGCTCCCCGGCGCTATGCAGTCGCCGATGTTGACAGTGCAAGCGAACAACGATAAAGGTCGCATTGAATGAGTATCGAGCCCAAGAGCCGCCCACTACTCTTCCTTTCATTGATTGCCATCGTTGTCGGCGTGATAACGGGGTTCGGGTCCCTCCTTTTTCGCGGATTGATCGGCTTTATTCACAATTTGCTTTTCCTTGGCCAATTTTCCGTCTTCTACGACGCCAATGTTTATACCCCGGCAAGTCCGTGGGGTGCATTTGTCATTCTGGTTCCCGTGATTGGGGGCATGGGCGTAGTATTTCTCGTGGAAAACTTCGCACCCGAAGCGCGAGGGCATGGCGTACCCGAGGTGATGGATGCGATCTTCTACAAGGAAGGCCGGATCCGGCCGGTGGTTGCTGCCGTGAAGTCACTGGCGTCGGCCCTCTCGATCGGCAGCGGCGCGGCGGTGGGCCGCGAGGGCCCGATCATCCAGATCGGTGCATCGCTCGGCTCGACCTTTGGCCAGCTCATCAGGATGGAGACCTGGCAACGGATCACGCTCGTGGCGGCCGGCGCGGGCGCCGGCATTGCGGCGACATTCAACACGCCGATCGGCGGTGTCATGTTCGCAATCGAGCTGATGCTGCCGGAGGTCAGTGTGCGCACCTTCTTGCCGGTTGCATTGGCGACGGGCACCGCAACTTTCATCGCTCGATTGTTCATTGGTCTCAGGCCTGCGTTCGATATGCCGCCCATATCGGCGGTGGCGGCCCATCCCGCACCCCTCTTTGCACTCTTGCTGTATGCGGCGCTCGGTGCAGCTATCGGCTTGGCGGCCACCGGCTTCATTCGTGGGCTCCATTCCATGGAAGCGATATTCCACCGAATCCGTAATCCCTATTTGCGCCATGCGATGGGCATGGTCTTGGTCGGAACTCTAATCTATGCGCTCTTTCGCTTCGCCGGCCAGTATTATGTGGACGGTGTGGGTTATGCAACGATTCAAGACGTTCTGCTGGGTGGACTCCGTGCGGCGCCCCTGCTTGCGATACTTTTCTTCTCCAAACTGCTCGCGACGACCGTGAGCCTCGGGTCGGGCTCCTCGGGCGGAATTTTCTCACCATCGCTCTTCATGGGCGCCACGCTGGGTGGTGCGTTCGGGGCCTTCGTTCAATTGATTTATCCGTCCCCCGACATCAGTGTCGCCGCTTTTGCGATCGTGGGCATGGCCGCCATGGTCGGCGGAGGCACCGGCGCGGCGATGACGGCCGTTACGATGATTTTCGAAATGACCCGCGATTACGACATGGTGATGCCGCTCATCATTGCCGTGGCCGTAAGCATTGGCATACGCCGGCTGCTCTCTCATGAGAACATCTACACGATCAAGCTTGTCGCTCGGGGGCATTTCATCCCCAAGGCTTTGCACGCAAATATGTTTCTGGTGCGCCGCGCCGGCGAGGTTATGGATAAGGACATTCTTGTTCTTCCGGCCGATATGAAATTTGACGAGTTTCTGCGCCTGCCGGATCACGGAGGCAGAATGCGTCACGTGGTGATCACGCAGGGGCAGGCGATCGTAGGAGTTCTGCGCGTCAATACCGCCTTGCGTCACGGGCTTGAGGACGCATACACCGGCTTGACGTTGGGCGAGGTGGCCATTACCAATTTCACGGTCGCACACCAAGAGGACGTCATGTTCAACGTTATCGGAGAAATGTCACGTCGGAACGCCGCCATGGTCATCGTCTCCCGCACGGTGGGATTGCCCCGCGCGGGCGATGTGGCCGGTCTCATCACCAAGGAACATGTCGCGGACTCGGTTTCCGAAAGCATAAGCCCTTACGCGGCAGATTAATTGGCACTCGAAGCGCGAAACGCTGGCAACGGGCCATGGAGTGGCCGGTCTGGTCTACATCCTCGGCGGCGGAGGTTCCGCGACCCAGCCGCGCCACAGTGAGACGAGCGCCGCCATCAGGGCGGGCCCGAGAAAGATGCCGACGAGCCCGAATGATTCGATTCCACCCAGAATTCCGAGCAATACCCACAGGAACGGCAGTTTCGCGCCCCCACGAATGATCATCGGCCGCACGAAGTGATCAGCGACGAACAACACGACACTGCCGGCCACGAGTATGCCGACCGCCGCGCCGACGGCACCCTGACTTCCCAGCAACAGCGCCACCGCAGCAAATACCGCCGGCGCCGCGAACGGCACCATCGCGAAGATGCCCGTTACGGCCCCGAATAGGATTGGGTGACCCGCGCCAGATACGGCGTAAACGCCCGCCATGATCGCCCCTTCGGCGACGGCCACGAGCACGATGCCGTTGACGGTCGCTCGGATGGCGTCTGCAACCCGTGTAAGCAGCCCGGCTACCGTCGGGCCAAACAAGCGGCAACTGAGCGCCGGTACGTCGCTCCGCAATGCATCTTGGTTGAGATAGACGAAGTACAATGTCACCAGGGTGAAGACCAGCGTGCTCAACCGCCCTAACAGCTGCTCGCCAACTACGCGAGTCCATTCATACATCGCCGGCTTGGCTTGAGCGCCCGCTGCTCCGGTGTGGCCGACGTAATCGATCCATACACCGCGAACCCATTCACCCACCAACGGCAGCTGCAAAAGCCATTGTGGCAACTGCGGAGGGCCGTTCCTGGCGGATTCCAGGAAGTGACGGGCAAGAGAAATCGCCTCCCGGACCGCCACGATGCCACCGTACACCAGCGGGGCGATCAAGACGATTCCGATGATGGATGTGAACGTCAGGGCAGCCCAGATATCGCGCCGCTTGCACTGAAATCGTGCGAGCCAGCGATCGTATAGCGGCGAAGTGCCAATCGCGAGCACCACGGCCCAACACAATGCCGGAAGAAAGCGCTGCAGCATCCACGCGCCCAGCAACACCAGCGAGCCGATCAACGTATATCGAGCAACCTTTTGGGCAATCGTTACGTCAGGGGCGAACACAATGGACTCTATCTTCGGTATTCATTTCATCGTTGGTATTCACGGCAAACACTACGGCAGCCTACAGCGCATTGAGTATCGAATACCGCAACGATTCCCGCCGCGAAGTACCGGAAGCACCCCTGGTGACCAGAAGATTGTCGGCGCTCATAAGCTGCTCTCGTCGTGATCCTCCATCCGTTCCTAATCATCGGCGCCGCACCGACTCGCGCTAGCGTACCGCTTGAGGTGCGTCGAAGAACAGGCCACGGCCTACGCGGTCGGCGTATTGTGACCTTAATGACATGAAGTCGGACTACCTCGCCGTCTGCTATTTTTCTTTGGAATCAGGAGTCTTAGGTGTCGGAGAACTCGAGACATCGGAATCCTTTGCCTTTTTGTCGGAGGACTTCGGTCCAGTCATGACCAACACAATGCCTAGCAAGAACAGTATAGCGAGAATGGTTTCGATCATAAAAGGCCTGGGCAATCCTCGTCTGGGAATCGGTGAGAGCAGGTCGAGTTCTACTGACCATATTCTGCGCCTAATTTTTGTTCGCGGCTGATCTTATGGCGGACGAACCAGCGCTGAACGGCGCGGCATACAGGTCACCTTAATTAGCGGAACTCGTAGCATTTCCGATCTCAGTGAACGGCGGCTCACAGACGTTTGCTGGCTCATCGACGGTACTGGTGATTTACCGAAACGGCGGACCCCGGAGGCATTGCACTGAGCATAGCCCTCCAGACTTCCGAGGACCGGGTGCGTTCGAGGTGCACGACCGAAGGATAGGTGCGCAGCCCCTCCAAGACTCGATAGCCGTGCAAAACACTAGCCGCGTTGCCCTGTTGCTCCTCCATCTCGTGCTGATCGTCCTTGCTCTGTCGGCCGGCGGATAACTCCACGTGCTTGCGCCTTCCACATTCTGGCGACCTCGGACGAACCATCTCCGAGATTCCCAAAATGGATGGCGGAAGTGCGGCACGCCTGGGCGCACGCGGTCAGCACCTCGCCGTCGCGCACGGTTCGCTTCTCGGTGCGCGCGGTCGATTTCGCCTCGGTGAGCCCCTGCACGTAGAAGGTGCATTTTTCCATGATGCCCTTGCTGCGCACCGTGACATCCGGAGTGAGTTGCAGCTCCAGCGGCTTCGGCCAAGAGGTCTCCGGGTGGTTGAACCAATTGAAATAGCGAACCTTGCGCCCACCGGGCAGACGATCTCGCAGGGCGCCGCCTCGCATTGCTGGCACATCAGGGGCAGGAACTGTGCGCCCTTCTCCGGCAATTCCTGCGTGTACTCCTCGCCATCGCCCCAATAACGCTCGATCCGCAGCCAGTGCATGACCTGGCCATTGGCGTACCGATCGCTGCCAACCACCGGCAAGTTGTTCTCCGCGTAACAAGCCGTGGTGCAGGCATTTTACCCCGTGCACGCATCGAGATCGATGACCGTCGCCCACTTTTAGGGAGCGTCCTTGTGCTGATCCGGCTGGGAGCGAGGGGCCCGCAGTTTCGACCAGTTGGAAGTCAGGTTATCTAATGACAAAGGGCGTTTCCTTGGTGAGATCGACCGGATCGGCCGCGAGCGTTGCAACCAGCTTCCTGTTCTGCTGCAGTCCCGTCGGATCTTCGTCGATGATGGCGCCCTCGCTCCGGCCCATCCTGCTGATCGAGAGCCCGGTTGAGTACAGCGCGAACTCCAATCGAATGGTTCCGAGATCAAAGTGCGCTCCCTAACGATTTTCCGTTCGACAGCGGTTCCTTGACTTTTCAGGAGATCGATGGTGATTACTCGGGTCACAGAAATGCACCGCCAGTTATAGAGTTGCGCGAGCAACGCCTTCGCAATTGGGAAACTTCTACGGTCAATCTTGGCAGCAAGAGCAAAGGGAGGCCTAGTCGAACCTCGACACTATTTTCCCGGCCATTCTGTGTAAGTAAATTTTTCACCGGAAATATCGGCAGCGAACATGAGACCGCCCTTGGCGATCGTAAACACCGCCATGCCAGTCTGGTAATTGCCGTTGGTTGTGGCATCGCTTTTTTCACCACTCGCTTCCGACGAGGCGCGATCGGTGCCAACGCTCGCAGACGCTCCCGCCGTGATGGCGATGGCACTGGCACCAGCCGCAAATTCGAATTTGCCGGATTCGAATTCGTCCAGATATCGCTTGTCTTGGAAGAATATGATTTCGCTATACGCCTTGCCTCCCGCCTGAAGCCCGATGCTCAACTGCGTCATTACGGCGCCGCCGACCAGCCGATCATGTACATATACCTGACCCTCGCCTCGAGCCCCACCGATGAGGAGGCCGCCTGCGCCAATGGTTGGGAATACGGCGTAGGCATAACAATCGGTGAAGAAGACGGCACTTTCTCCGGCATGCTTGAATAGCTCGATCGTTTCATCGTATTCGTTGGCGTAGGCCGCCCCAGAACCCAGCAATAAGGCCAGCGTCACATTGAGGAAACGAGGCAGGATATTCATATAAAGGTCTTTGGAAGTTGAGGAGCAAGTTTGCGGTTCGAATGTACTGAGCACCACCACCCACCCATAGAACAGGCGCATGGCTCATGCCACAGTATACAGCGGCGCCACGCGGGAACTGGGTCGCGTTGTTGTTGCCGGGAGGGATCCGTACGTTACTGCAGGTAATCTCAGCGAGGTGCGGCGTTCGAGAACCCTAGGTCGGAGATTGGTTGCTGCCGCATACAACCCGATACGCGGCGGCGCGCCCATGCGTTGGTCGTGGACATCGATTCCGATGGAAATTGGAACCGCAGGAGCCAATGCCTACTATGCGGAGACTCTTAGATGGGCGTACATGCGAATTAGGTCCATGGAGTGGTCAAATCGACGATCAGTCTCGCCCCCGGCCCTGGGCTGCTCCTGCCATCGCTGATCGAGATGCCAGCGCCTGTGAACGGTCGTCAGTACTCGACGGCGATGCGCCTCGATGTCCGAGTTCGTTGGGAGAGTAATCGTGATTGACCTCTATCGCGTATTACGGTCATTGGGCCAAGAATTGCCGTTTTGGATCGTCGTGGTGCATCTCGCCGACCGGGCGGCGGGCACCTAAGACGCGCGTGTCGATATATGGAAGGCTTAGTGCTTCCCTTCGTTGGTCCAGTAGCCGATTCGGCCATGATGCGAATGAATTTGCAACTCGTGCTCCCGATTCAGAGGCTGTGTCGCGTCGTATGGCGGGGCGCCTTTTATTTCCTGTCGTTTCAAATCGATGGTAACGGTGCACTCGGCCCAGTTCACATCATCGATCCATTGCGGAGCGATGAGCACCTGGTGACCTAACCACCAATTGCTCGTATTCACGATGATGTAGCGGATTGCCCAGGTTTTTTCGTCCAATAGAAACCCCTGTACGTGGCCAATGTCGCCGTCGCTTGCATGCACGTAATACCGCATAACGGCATTGCCGCTTCGCAGATGCGGATCCTCATGTTGATGCAGTGCCAGGCCCTCGGTCGCGGAGCGTTTTTGCTGCAGTCCCCCTTGCAAGATGTCCGGATATAAGCCCGCTCCCCAAAGGCCACCGCCTCCCCAGTAGTGCCCGTAGCCGTAGTAGCCGAGATAACCCATCTCTTGCTGACGCGAAACCGGTTTATTGGTATCGATGTCGGGGCTGCTTTTGACTTGCTCCTTGGTCAAGGACACGGGCAGGATCTTCTCCGACCAATTCGGTTGACCGATCGCAATGGGCGAAATCAGCACCCTGCGCTGCTGCCGCCCTTCATCGGTTTCCACGACAAGATAGCGGATCACCCAGGATTCGTCATCGAAATAGAAGTCTTTCACGCGACCGATGATGCCGTCCGTCGCGCCAATGGAGTATTCCTCCATACTCTTCATACTGCGTAACATGCGTAGCTCCACTTCCCTATGTTCGAACTATTGATGACTTTCGCGCCCGATGGTCCCGTCGAATCATCGGCGCAACGGCGTCCCGATGAGGCGCAAGGGTTCCAGTTTATGCCGATTGCCGTTTGAGGAGTTCGGGCGTAACGGTTGAATTGGCAGCCAGCGCCAGTGCCAGGGTGGCTGCGGACGGATTCAAACTGTCGACCATCGAGCTCGGCATCAAAATGGTGGCTCCACGTTCCTTGGTGGTCTCATAAATGATATTCATGGCGCGAAGTTGCAGGGCCCAGGGATGGCCATCATAAACGGCGGCCGCCTCGACGAATTTGCCCGCGATCGCGGCTTCTGCAGATCCCAGAATCACCCGTGCCTGCTTCTCGCGCTCCGCCTGGGCCTGACGAGACATGGCATCCTGGAGCGCCACCGGTATCGCCACGTCGCGAATCTCGACCGAGCTTACCGATATGCCCCAGGGAGCGGTTTTCTCCCCGATCTCCACTTTTAGCTGCTCATCAGCCTCTTTGCGGTCCGATAGCAGCGCGGCCAACATCGAGGAGCCAATCATTTCGCGCAGCGACGTTTGTGCCACCCGGTTGATGGCTTCGCGGTAATTGGTGATGGCCAACGCCGCCTTCTCCGCGTCGTGTACGTGCCAGAAAATGATCGCATCGACATTGACCGGGACCGTGTCCTTGGTCAGCGCCTGTTCAGCGTTGAAAGCGGTGGTCTGTATACGGCAGTCGATCACTGCAATGACCGTATCCAAAATTGGAATTATGACGAAGAGGCCGGCTCCTTTGACGCTTTGCAGCTTGCCCATTCGTAAAATCACGAACTTTTGCCATACGTTAGCCATCTTCAAGGACAGGGCGATGAGAACCGCCCCCACCAAAAACCCCAAGGCGAAATAGGAATTGACCCAATACGCCGCCGTTACGCCCGCGGCGATGCATACGGCGACCAGGAATGCAGTGATCGGATTCATGTTCAGTTACCTAATTGAAGTCTTGGCCGGCGGCATGGGTGTACCGTTGCGATTCGGAGCGTGTTTCTTAGATCGCCACACGCGATCAACGTACTTTCTTGCACTCGATTTTGACCTTCGACCAAAAGGTGCAGCCGGCTCATTGGTGCAGCAATCTACAGGGCACGTTAGCGAGCATGTGGCGAATTGTCGGTGCGCTGCCGTACAGAACGAATCACCGCGGGTCGTGTGTATTTGACAGCGCACGTCACCCCAAGCGTCATGATGAGGGGGAACCGCGTTAATCCCTTTGATAATTCGCTACAATATCCAGCGCATACCTGGTGACAAATGAATATCTCAACAAGGCTCGGTCAACCCCCGCGGCGTTTTCTATCCGCGGATGTCGAGGGATTCGATTCCCTGGCCGAGCTTGCCTTGGATATGCGTTGGTCGTGGAATCATGTCACCGACCAAGTGTGGCGGCAGCTTGATCCCTTGCTGTGGGAGTTCACGCATAACCCGTCGATCGTCCTGCAGACGGTCTCTCGGGAGAAGCTTCAGCGCTTCTTAGCCGACCCCGCTTTCCGCAAAAGTGTTGACGATCTGGTGCAAGACCGTCGGGACGCTGCGCAGGCGGGCGCGTGGTTTCAGAAAAGTCACCCGCAATCGGCGCTGAGCGGTGTGGCGTATTTCAGCATGGAGTTCATGTTGAGCGAAGCGCTGCCCATCTACTCGGGTGGACTAGGCAATGTCGCCGGTGATCAGCTCAAGGCCGCAAGCGATTTAGGCGTTCCCGTCATTGGCGTCGGGCTGCTCTATGCGCAAGGCTATTTTCGGCAGGTGATTGGCAAGGACGGAGCGCAACAGGCGCTCTTCCCTTATAACGATCCCGGACAGTTGCCGATCACACCGTTGCGCCAAGCGAACGGCGAGTGGTTGCGGCTGGAAATCGACTTGCCCGGTTACTGGGTCTGGCTGCATGCCTGGCAGGTTCAGGTCGGCCGAGTCAAGCTTTACCTGCTGGACAGCAATGACGCGGCGAATTATCCCGCGCATCGCGGCATTACCAGCGAACTGTATGGCGGCGGCCCGGAATTGCGCTTGGCGCAGGAGCTGCTCCTGGGGATCGGCGGCTGGCGGCTGCTCGGTGCATTGGGCATGCAGCCGGAAGTCGGTCATCTCAATGAAGGGCATGCGGCCTTTGCGGCTCTGGAACGTGCGCGGGGTTTCATGCAGGAGAGCGCGCAGCCCTTCGCGGTCGCGCTGGCCGCCACACGACCGGGAAACCTGTTCACCGCCCACACGGCTGTGGCAGCGGGGCAGTCAATGGTGCGAGTCGCCTGCACGGAAAATGAGCCGGCAGCTCTTTGAGCCGCTCTTTCCGCATTGGCCGCAGGAGGACATTCCGGTCGGGTCGGTGGCCAACGGGATCCATGTGCCGACCTGGGAGTCGGCCCTGGCTGATGATCTGTGGACGCAGGCTTGTGGAAAGAATCGCTGGCTGAGAACGATGGAGACCTTGGGGAAAGACATGCGTCGTGCCTCCGACGCCGCTCTTTGACAATTTCGCTCCGCGGCTGGAAAATCTCTCGTTGCATATGTCCGCGATCGGTTGTCCCGGCAACTGCTCGCATCCGGCGCATCGCCGGATGGGGTTGAAGGCGCAAAGCATCTCTTTGATCCGGACACTCTGACGCTGGGCTTCGCACGCCGCTTCGCAACCTACAAGAGACCGAACCTGCTACTGCACGACCGAGGGCGGCTGCTGCGCCTGTTGAGCAATCCGCGGCGCCCGGTGCAGCTCATCATCGCCGGCAAGGCGCATCCGGCAGATCGGGCAGGCCAAGCGCTGATCCAGGAATGAGTGCTATTCATCCGGCGGCCCGAGACACGTCCCCATGTGATCTTTCTCAGTGATTACGACATGCTGCTAACCGAGGAGCTGGTGCAGGGCGTGGACCTCTGGATCAACACCCCACGACGACCCTGGGAGGCTTGCGGCACGAGCGGCATGAAGGTGCTCGTCAATGGCGGGATCAATCTCTCGGAATTGGACGGCTGGTGGGCGGAAGCCTACACTCCGGAGGTGGGGTGGGCGTTGGGGGGCGGCCTGGAGCATGGCGACGATCCCACTTGGGATGGTGTCGAAGCCAACGCACTCTATGACTTGCTCGAGCGAGAGGTGGTCCCGGAATTTTACAAACGGGTCCAGAGTGGAATTCCCACCGCGTGGATCAAGCGGATGCGGGAAAGCATGGCTAAATTGACACCACGCTTCTCCACCAATCGCACGGTGCGCGAATACGCCGGACGACACTACCTTCAGGCGGCAGCCGGCTGCCGTCAACGGGTTGCCGATAAGGGCGCACTCGGCCGGCAAGTCGTCGATTGGCAGCATGCGATGGATCAGAAGTGGGGCGCGTTGCACTTCGGCAGATTGCGGGTTGAAACCCATGCGGGCCACTACCAGATTGAGGTCGAGCTCTTTCTGAATGATCTCGACCCGAATGCGGTACGAGTCGAGCTGTATGCAGACCCAATCAACGGTGGCGATCCGGTACGGGAGGAAATGCAGCGGGCCCGATTCGTGCCAGGCTCCACGGGTCTCTTCGTTTATAGCGCCACGCTAGTCACGGCACGTCCAGTGAGAGACTACACAGCGCGAGTGATACCGCTGCGCTCCGGGGCGGCAGTTTCGTTGGGGTGCGCTCCGATCCTATGGCAACGGTGACCACAAAGCCAGAACGCGAGTTGCACGAGTATATCTCGGAGATTTCCGAGCTCACGGACGTTCGCGCCGGCTCTCCTCTGCCTTTGGGAACTCAGGAAGTGGCAGGAGGGGTCAATTTTGCCGTGTTCAGCCGTCACGCGAGCCGCGTTCGCCTGGAACTGTTCGACCATCCCGAACACAAAGTGCCCGGCCGGATCATCGATCTGGATTCTGCGCGCAACCGTACCGGGGACGTCTGGCATGTCTGGGCGGCGGGGATCGGTCCCGGTCAACTCTATGCGTACCGCGGGGACGGCCCTTACGAGCCCAGCAAAGGCCATCGCTTCAATTTCAACCGGCTACCCCTTGGTCCCTTCACTACCGCTATTTCGCGGGTGCCCCCATGGGATTTTGCATCGGCACGTGGATACGACCCCTCGGCGCTTGAGCAAGACATGGTTCTCTCAACGAGGGACAATTCCACATTGATGCCGAAGTGCGTATGGGTCAACGCGCCCTTCGATTGGGAGACGGACCGGCCACCCCGGCATCCGTGGTCGATTCGCTCTGCGTCTTCTCGTCATTCCTTGGCAATCTCAGATTTCATCTGATTGTATTCATCGCGGTTTATCTCGCCCTTCGCGTACCGCGCGTCGAGAATGTCGAATGCGTCCTTGCGTGGCGGCTTGTCGAATTTCTGGTGAGCCCGGTAGGTATAGCCCCAGTTTCCCAGGCTCGAAAACAGTAGGAACACAAATCCGAACCAAAGAAACCAGCCCCACCCGAAATACCAGTCGTTCCAATAAGCATGAGCCATTGTTGATTCTCCTTAGCTGTTCACACTATCAGATTATTGACGAAGGACTCGGTCAACAACGGCGCAGCTCATAGCGCTATTCGGGGATCCCTTACAAGGGTGCCTACGGGCATCACCCCTGCCGGCATCTACGTCAATGTTGCAGCATGCGCTCGCCCGGCGAGGCACTCTGTACGCTGTCGAACAGACAGCATGAGGTCGAAGTCGGTAGATAAGAAAATCGAAGGCAAGATCAGTCGTCTTAGCCGTTGCTTTATTGTTGTCGTGGCACCGCACAATGCCCCATCGCGCGGCCCCGACGTGAGGACCATGTGCGGCCATCGATCGCCGGAAACTGGAGGATGAACGGGCGGACGACGCAGCTTGGTGAAATCGACGCGATTGTGGCATCGGTGACGGCCACGCTGCCGGTCGCCGACATTCGGATCTGTACCACAGCGACGCTGATCGCGCGTGCAGTGCAGGTCGCCTGAGGCCGAATCGACATCGAATGGCAGCACTGCCACCCGGCAATCGCTGGCGCATTCACGGGAGACATCAGCGCGGAGATGCATGGGCGCATCCGGCATTGCCTCGAGGTGCGTTTAGGGGGCGGAAGGGCGAGCTGTTCGCCTTCTCTATGGCGGGTCGGTCATACCCGACCAACGCGCGCGAGATCCTCCCGCGACCGGCAGATTGGAGTCCACGCCGCCGTGAGTTTTCTTTGGACCCCAAAAACGTCGGCTTCTACGGATAGGAACGACTGCCAGTCTGGAGTCCAATCACGAAGACACCATGATGCGCGTGGGAATGGCCTCCGACCGGAGGATTTGCGTTGAACTGGCAGGCCGCGCAATCGCTGTGCCCCTTGGAGTGCGGGATTGTGGACCTTGGAGCATACGGTTTAAATCCCGCAGACAACGACCCAGACTTCATCGTCCCCTTCCGCGGCGCCCCACACTATGAACGCCGCTTGGCGGAAGTACAGACGCGTGAACATCAGGAAGCTTAGCGCATGAAAGCCGGTACCCTCACGCCCGAACTGCTTCACAAGATGAACGCCTATTGGCGCGCCGCTGACTACCTGTCGGTCGGTCAGAACTTCATCTATGTACATTTGAGCCGGGTCATCAAGCAATTTGACCTGGACCGCCTCCACTTGGTCCAAGATGTGGTGAATCGAATGCCGCACTTAGGCACCAAGGGGGACTACCTGAAGCAGCTCATTCAGGACAAGCTCATCGAGCACCAGCACTACGTCGACCAGCATGGTCAGGACCGGCCGGAGATCCGCAACTGGAAGTGGAGCCGGCCCGAAGAGAGAGTGCCGTTCCCGCGTCGGGCGACGCCAGCGCCGAAGCAAGGCTATTCATCGTGAAGCCACGAACCGTCCAGCCCAAAGCATCGGCGCCGAAGCCTGAGTCAAATGACGAGCTGAAAACGCTGCCCATGCCAGAGGTGGAGAAGAGACTGGGGTCCTCGCCGAACGGTCTCACTCAGGCCGAAGCGGCAAAGCGCCTGACCCAATATGGGCCGAACGAGATCGAAGAAGAGAAGACCAATCCGCTGCTGAAATTCCTCTCTTATTTCTGGGGTCCTATTCCCTGGATGATCGAGGCGGCGGTGATCCTGTCGGGCGTGGTCCGGCACTGGCCTGACTTCGGCATTATCCTCGTCTTGCTCGTGGCTAACGCCGTGGTCGGATTCTGGGAAGAGCGTCAGGCGAGCAACGCGATCGCCGCCCTGAAGGCCAAGCTGGCCATCAATGCCCGCGTCAAGCGGGATGGAAACTGGATCACCCCGGCAGCGCGGGAACTGGTACCCGGCGATGTCATTCGCCTGCGGCTGGGTGATATTGTGCCCGCGGACGCGCGCCTGCTCGAGGGTGACCCGGTGCAGGTGGATGAATCGGCCCTGACCGGCGAATCCCTGCCCGCCACGCGCAAACCCGGCCAGGCGGTTTTCTCCGGCTCGATCATGCGCCGGGGCGAAATTGGCGCACTGGTGTATGCCACCGGGGAAAAGACCTATTTCGGCAAGACCGCACAGCTCGTGCAGGAAGCCCACACCGTCAGCCATTTCCAAAAAGCGGTCCTGAAAATCGGCAATTACCTGATCATACTGGCCGTGGCCCTCGTGGCCCTGATCATCGCCTTCGCGCTGCACCGCGGCGATCCGATCCTGGCCACCCTGCAGTTTGCCCTGGTACTGACCGTGGCCGCCATCCCCGTGGCGATGCCAACGGTCTTGTCGGTGACCATGGCGGTTGGGGCGCGTCTTCTCGCCAAGAAACAGGCCGTTGTCAGCCGATTGGTGGCGATCGAGGAACTGGCGGGGGTTGACGTGTTGTGCGCCGACAAGACCGGCACGCTGACGCAAAACAAGCTGACGCTGGGCGAACCATTCGCGGTGAATCAGATCCCGGCCGAGCAGATCGTGCTCGCGGCGGCTCTGGCCTCTCGCGCAGACGACAAGGACATCATTGATCTGGCGGTTCTCGGTGGCGTGAAAGACCAGAAAGCCCTGCAGAGCTATCAACAGGCTCATTTCGAGCCATTCGATCCGGTGCACAAGCGCACCGAGGCCACGATCAAGGGCGCGGACGGCAACCAATTCAAGGTGAGCAAGGGCGCACCGCAGGTGATTCTCGCGATGGTGGCCAACGCCCCTGCAATCAAACCCACCGTCGAGAAAGCGATCAACGATTTTGCGGCACGCGGTTTTCGTTCACTGGGCGTAGCACGGGCGGGTCAAGATGGTCAGTGGCAGTTCCTCGGTGTGCTGCCGCTGTTCGATCCGCCCCGCGACGATGCCAAAGCCACGATCGCCACCGCGCTGAAGATGGGCGTCAAGGTCAAGATGGTGACTGGCGATCAGCTGGCCATCGCCCGGGAAACGGCCGCCAAGCTGGGCATGGGCACCAACATCCTCGATGCCAGCAGCCTGGGGGATCTCAAGCAGGCCGCTCCCAGCGCGGTCATCGACTCCATCGAAACGGCCGACGGCTTTGCGCAGGTGTTCCCGGAACACAAGTATCACATTGTTGAGGACTTGCAGAAGCGCGGCCACATCGTCGGCATGACGGGCGACGGGGTCAATGACGCGCCCGCGCTGAAGAAGGCCGACTGCGGCATTGCCGTGTCCGGCGCTACGGATGCGGCGCGGGCGGCGGCGTCCATCGTGCTGATGACACCCGGTCTGTCGGTGATCATCGACGCCATCAAGGAGAGCCGGAAAATCTTCCAGCGGATGAACAGCTACGCGATCTACCGCATCGCCGAGACACTGCGGGTGCTGTTCTTCATGACGCTGGCGATTCTGATCTTCAATTTTTACCCCGTGACGGCCGTCATGATCGTGATGCTGGCATTGCTCAATGACGGCGCGATCCTCTCCATTGCCTATGACAACGTTCATTACAAGGATCAGCCCGAGGCCTGGAATATGCGCGTGGTGCTCGGCATCTCCACGGTGCTGGGCATAATCGGGGTCGTGTCGGCCTTTGGTCTGTTTTATCTGGCTGAGCGGGTGTTTCATTTCGACCGCGCACATGCACAGACCATGATGTATCTGAAGCTGTCCGTGGCCGGACATCTGACGATATTCCTGACCCGAACGCGAGGGCCGTTCTGGTCCATACGCCCCGCGACGATATTGTGGATCGCGGTCCTGGGCACGCAGATCCTTGCGACGTTGTTTGCGGTCTACGGCTTTCTGATGACACCGCTAGGCTGGGAATGGTCGCTTTTCGTGTGGGCTTATGCGCTGGCGTGGTTTCTGGTGAATGACCGTGTAAAACTACTCGCGTATCGGATTTTTGATCCAATCAAAGCCGGCGCCAACCCTACAACGAAAGCGGAGCCTCAGCACCAAGCCATAGCAGCATCTAAACTTGAGGCCAAGGCCGAACCGAAGCCGGAAAGCCTATTGAAATCCAATCCAGAAGCAATGGCCGCTCCCAAGCCCCGGGCTCAGGCCCCGACGGTCGCTGATTTGGCGCCCCAAATCGCGAAGCGAGCTTATGAGCTCTTTGAGGAGGGAGGCCGCCAAGACGGTGCAGCAGTTAAGAACTGGGAGAAGGCGGAATCCGAGATCCGGAAAGGTCAAGGCAAAGCCACGCCTACGCCCGAAGCCAAGGCCATGCCGAAGTCCGAGATAGAGATCGAACCCAAGACCGACGCCCACACCGAGACACCGCCCGACGTGCCGCCGCAGCTCGTCAAGCGAGTCCATGAACTTTACGAGAAGCTTGGGCGCGAGGACGTTCAAGCGGTGGAGGACTGGGAGCGGGCGAAGACCAGGGAAGAGCGCCCGGAAAAATGAATCGATATGACCAATCGGACAGCGGCTTAAGGAAGGAACGAGATGACAATCAATTCCCGCGCTTTTCGTGTGCGGGAAGGAGAAAACGTCAATCTCAAGAAATGGCCAACACTGATCGATCCCGTCTGCCAGTCAACGGAGCAATACTCAGAACTACTGGAGGAACACGTGGTGCAGCTGAGCTCCATGCAGCAGCTCCACTACGCCACAACGGTCACGCCATTCTCCTTATCTTTCAGGCGATGGACGCGGTGGGAAAGGACGGTGCCATCAGGCACGTGATGTCTGGCGTCAGCCCTCAGGGTTGTCAGGTGTTCAGCTTCAATCATCCCAGTGCCACCGAATTGGAACACGACTTTCTTTGGCGCACCACTTGCGATCTGCCCGAGCGCGGGCGGATTGGTATTTTTCAACCGATCCTATTACGAGGAAGTACTCATGGTCCGAGTGCACCGCGACATTATTCGCGGCGAAGGGCTCCTCGATGCACCCCACCATGATAGGAAGCTCTGGCATAATCGACATCGCTCCATCGTGGACATCGAGCGACATCTTTACGTCAACGGCACCCGCATCATCAAGTTCTTCCTCCACCTCTCGAAGGAGGAGCAGCGTGAGCGCTTTCTGGCCCGGATTGACGAACCGGAGAAGAACTGGAAGTTCAGCCTCGCGGACATCAAAGAGCGGGGCTACTGGAAGCACTACATGAGGGCGTATGAGGACTGCGTCAGTGCCACGAGCACCCGGGATGCGCCTTGGTATGTCGTTCCGGCCGACGACAAGGATAGCGCTCGGCTGATTGTATCGAGAATCGTACTCGATACGTTCAAGGCACTCAAGATGACTTACCGCAACGCAAATCCCAAGCGCCGGCGGGAATTATTGGCGATCCGCAAGCAGCTCGCAAGGAAATGAACAGAGAGACCCGCAAGATGAATCCACTCACGGCCTCTCTGGCCCCACACGCGCCCCTCGCCGCGATAACGCCGGAGGTGGCGGCCGCAACTGATGTGCCCGAGCCTGTCGCAGGAGCATCCGGGATATCGCCCGCAGCGCATTTTCACGGGGATCGATTTGCCTTGATCGCTAAGACTGCCTACCGCTTCGCACAAGAACGCCAGTTTGCGCCCGGTGACGAGTTGAACGATTGGCTCGCCGCCGAGAAATTAGTGGACTTCCGGCTGATTGGAGAAGGCCGTGTTTTTTTGCGGGCGAATGCACGCGAGCGAATCGGCTTATACTTTTGGCGCGGGACATCTTGCGTTCCGGGTGCACGATGAATTATCTCGCTCATCTCTCGCAGTCTGATTTTTTCAGTCCCCGCACGGCGCTCGGCGCGGTGATTCTCGGCGCCTTGTTTTTAGTGGCGGCCGTCGGGCTTGCTGCGTTTGTCCGAAGAGGAGCCCGGCGACTCAGGGTGCATTTATCTGATGTAACCGGGCTAGCCTTCGCAAGCGCCTTGGGCCAGGTCTTCGTCTACATCGTTGCGTTGATTCTTTATGCTCACCTGATTCCGGATTTGCGATCCGTCGGGACTGCCCTGCTCGCCGGAGCCAGCGTCGTTTCGGTCGTGTTCGGTCTTGCTGCGCAAAGCACACTGAGCAACGTGGTCGCCGGTTTTTCCCTGGTATTGTACCGGCCGATCAGGGTCGGCGACCACGTCCAATTGACCACCCCGAAGGGCTTGGTTACGGCCGTAGTACAAGTTATTTCTCTCGGATATACGATTTTGCTGGACTCCGACGAGAACCACATCTTAGTGCCCAATAGCGTCATGATGAGCAACATAATCATTCGGATAAAAGAAAAGGTCTGCGACGCGAGTGATTCTTCCCCTAACAGCTCGTCCGTCGTGTCGACTCCGCCAACCTTGACGTCATGAATGTCGACGCGATGAACTCGTTGCCGTGCAATCATTTCCGGGATGCGGCTGACGCGACACGTGAATTTCGCTGTCGGAGCAGCTGCATTTCCCTCACGATGAGTCGGTCATTCACCGAGGGACAACTGTCGCACTCGTCATAAATAGACCCAAAAGGTGAGCAATGAAACGCATCCTGGTTGCAACAGATGGATCTGACGGCGCTGATCGTGCCGTCGATTATGCAGCACAATGGGCAAAGAGCAATGGCGCGGATCTTTTGATCGTCAGCGTCATTGGTGGCCATGACCTTCCCGAAAAAATGTTCAGAAGCTTCACTCAACCGCAACAGATCTGGTTCAAGGACCTTTTGGCGTCTCAGTCGGCGGAGGTATTGACCGCGGCGCGAGACCGAGCGCGTAAAGTCGGCGTCGGTATGATCCAACTCGAATCGCGCGTGGGCGATGTGGCGCCGACCATCATCGATATCGCAAAGGAGAAGCAGGCGGACGCCATCGTCGCCGGTAAGCGCGGCACCGGGCGGGTCGCCGGCTTGCTGCTTGGCAGCGTCTCTCAAAAGCTGGTAAGCCTTGCCCCCCTTCCCGTCACCATCGTTCCGTAAGTCGGCAATGCGTGCCGTTGGACGAGAGTCTGTCGGTCCGTCCCGCGATTGATGGACGGTGATTCCCGCCCATGCGACGCACCTAGGGAATGCGGCGGGCGGCCCCGGGGTCTACGAGTGGCGGGGAGTTGAGCGGGAGATGTCGCGATGGGCTCATGGCCTGCGAGTCGAAGGGCAATACAACGTCCCGTCGGCTGTCGCGCTTTATTTGCTCCTTCAATGGTCTTTCGTCAAATCTCCGGGTCGCGGACACTGTCGACAAAATCGTGTCCGCGCCAGGTGAGTCCAGTGACGCCAAATCCTAGCGCCGGCTGCGAGGGCGTCAAAGCGACGAATCCTGCGTCACAGAGCAAACCCATGTTGTACGCGACCTTGTCGGGATCGTCGCCCTCATGGACCAACGGCGGTCGGTCGAGAGTTAGGAAATGCGCTTCGCCCATGCGAATCGGTATTGCGTCGAGGCGCAGCAAAAGCTCTCGAATCAAGTTCATGTCTCGCTGCATGGTTGCCCCTCCTTTTATGCATGATAACTGTCATTATCATCTCTATCAGCCGGAACCTCCCCACACCCAAGCGCTTTGCGGGCGGTGCGTATCCCGGGCCATCACGCAATTCGCGGCCGCACGGCCAAGCGCCGCGCGAGCGCCAGGGCCAGCGGCAGCACGCCTAAGGCCGTGACGGCCGTCGCCAGAATCGCCGCCGTCGGGCCGTACGAGTCCGCGAACAAGCCATAGAGCACGGGCGACAACGCTCCGGATCCGATATTTCCCGTGTAGAACAACGCGAACCCGCGTTCCGTCCGATCCGGCGGCACGAGTTCCGGCACCGTGCCGTAGAGAACCGACGAGGTTCCATTCAGCATCACACCAAGCAGCGGCAGCGCCGCCAGCGAGAGCGCCAGCGGCGTGGCGAGGATCGCCAGTATGAAGACCGCCGTGCCCGCCTCCGTCACCCCCACGGTCCACAGGAACCCGATGCGGCCGCCCAGCCATCCACAGAAGAACTTTCCCGCGGCGCCTCCCAGGAAAACGAGCGTCAAGCCCAAACCGACCGTGGGCAGCGCCGCGCCCTTGGCCTTGAGGATGAACGGCAGGAAGGTGAGCAGCCCCATGCGCACGCCGGTATCCAGCACGCCGATGGTCACCAGCAGCGGAAAACCGCCGCGGCCCGCGCTCGGCGCCGAATGCGCGGGCTCCCCGGCCTGTGCCGGCCCCCGAGCCAGCGGCGGCAGGAAGCGCGCGATCGCCGCCGCGGTGGCGAGGCCCAGCGCCGCCATCAGCCACAGCGATTGGCGCCACGGCATGAAAACGAGCAACACCGATATGAGGGCCGGTATCGCCGCCTTGCCCAGATCGCCGCTGAAATTGTAGGTTCCGAGCGGTGCGCGTGCGGCGCTTCCGTAAGCGCGCGACACAGCCGCGGCGGCGATGGGGTGCTGAGTGCCGGATCCTGCCCCGGAAAGGCCCAAGGCCAGCGACAGGCCGATCAAGCCGCTGGACCAGCCCGCCATCGCATATCCGACGGCCGCCAGGACGGTACCGAGCGCCAGCACGAGGCGGCCGTCCCATCGTTCCGCACACCGGCCGGCCGGGATCTGAAACACGGCCATGGCCCCGGCATACAACCCGCGCAGCGCGGCCACCATGCCGTACCCCAGGGCAAATTCGCTTTGCCAGATGGGCAGCAATACATAAATGAGATCGGTGTAGCCGTCATGAAGCGCATGCGCCGCGCTGGCGACCGCCAGGGTTCTTCGCGCGTTCGAGCGATCGAGCTCATTGGCGCTTCCTGGCGCAAACCCGGCGAGCTCAGCCACGCCCACGTCCCTGGGCTGCGGCGTGATTGTCGTCGCGAGGTGCGCAGCCTGGCAGCGAGTGCGCGGCGTAAATCCTGTCGATCTGCGCCGCGTAATGGGCCGCGATCGCCGGGCGCTTCGGCTTCAGAGTGGGGGTGATCAGCCCGTTGGCGGTCGTCCAGACATCCGTCGCCAGAACGACGGCACGAGGCACGGCGTAGATCGGAAACGACTTGGCCGTTTGCCGCACCCTCTCGAGTGCCCATAGGGTCGCGACTCTCGACTGCGCGCTGGAAGCGTCCCCCGGATCAAGGCCGAGCCGTGTGGCGGCCTCGGGCCAACGCCCCGGATTCAACACCAGGAGCGCGGCCAGGAAAGGACGCTGTTCACCGATCACCATGGCCTGATCGAACATCGGATCATCGAGGATGGCGGCCTCGAGGTCGGCCGGCGATACCTTCTCCCCGGTCGACGTCACGATGATGTCCTTGATGCGCCCGCTGATGCGGATCCGCCCATCTTCCAGTACCGCCAGATCGCCCGTGTGCAGCCAGCCGTCGCTGCTGAGCGCAGCGGCCGTATCCGACGGCCGTTGCCAATATCCCATCATCACGTTGCCGCCGTGCACCAGCAGTTCGCCGCCCTCGCCGATGCGAACCTCGACTCCGGGCAGCGGCCGGCCGACGGTGGCGGGATCGTTGTCGACCGGCGTATTGCACGAAACAACCGGCGCGCTTTCAGTCATGCCATAGCCTTGGAGCACCGGCACGCCCAGCGCGAGAAAGGGGCGGGCGACGAGAGCCGGCAGCGGCGCGCCGCCCGCGACGGCGGCGCGCAGACGGCCGCCGAATCGATCGCGAAGCGGTGCGCCGACCACCCGGTCGAGAAGCGGCCAGGCGAGGCGGGCAACCACGAAGGGGCGCGGCGCGCGGTGCTGCGCGTATTCGAATCGCCGCCAGCCGAGGTCGATCGCCCGCGCCAGAATCCAGCGTTTGACGGAATGAGCCTCCACGGCTTCGCGCAGCGCGGCGTAGGCCCGCTCGTAGATTCTCGGAACCGAGATCAGCACAGTGGGCCGAACAGCGCGCAGATCCTCCATCAAATGAGCCACCGAGCGTGCAAAGGCGACCGCTGCGCCGGCCGCCACCGGCAAATAGTAGCCCGCGGTGCGTTCCAGGGTGTGCGACAACGGGAGAAAAGACAGGAAGACATCGTCCGCATGGACGCATATGGCTCTCTCGATGGCCGCGAGATTGGTGACGATGTTTCGATGCGAGAGCATCACGCCCTTCGGCCGGCCGGTCGTCCCCGACGTGTAGACGATGGACGCCACCGCTGCCGCATCCAAGGCAGCGCTGTCCGGCGCAGCCGGGACATCGGGCGCCCCGGTCAACCAGGGGCCGGCGGCCTTGGCGATCCCCTCATCGGCCGTGGGCTCGCTCAAGTAGACGACGCAACGCAGATCGGGAAGTTCCGCTCGATGATCCGCCAGGGCGCGCCAGCGCTCGAGCGAGTCCACGATCAAGGCCGAGGCTGCGCAGTCCGCCAGGATGTACGCGAGGTTCCCGGGATTGTCGATCACGTGCAGCGGCACCGTGACGAGTCCGAGCGCGAGGGCCGCCTGGTCCGCGCACACGTGGTCGATGCCGTTGGGCAGGAGCACGCCGATACGGGCGCCGGGCGCAAAGTTCTCGGCGAAGAATGCGCGGCGCCAGCGCTCGACGAGGCGCGAGACGCCCGACCAGGTGTAACTGACCCAGGCCCGCGAGGCCGGCTCGAACACCCGGTAGGCCTCCCGGTCCGGCGTCGCCAGAATGCGGGCGTTCCACACCTCGGGAAGGGTCATCTCGGGATGCAGACTCACCAATCGATCGTCCGTCACCGGCATCGGCGCAACCTCGGCGTCTCGCGAATTGGCCTGCTGACACGGGCTCCACGTGCATTTACGGCACCTATTGTGCCAGATTGATCGCTGTGGATCGTTCGATCACGCAGGAACGCACCGTCCCGGATACCGGCCGTTTTCAGGTAGCCGTCTACGGAAGGGGAAGAAACGCGTTCCGCCACCGTATTTCATTGCATCGAAAATGAGGGGAGGCTGGTCAGGGAGTGACGACGGCTTCCCTCGGAATGACGTTCCACCCGCGCAGCGCCACCCGTGCGCATGACGATCCTCCCGCAGGGCAGCGTACCTCGATCTCGCGCGCCTCCCCGGACAGCAAGGAGACATAATTGTCGGAGTAGTAAACCGGCAGCACACGCCCACCCGCCTCGTCGAGCATGGTTATTTTCGCGTTGAGTGCGGCAGCGCGGCCCTGGTTCGTGAGGCGCACCATGACTACCGTGCCGGGACTCGATGCGCGGCTGCGCACCGTCATGTCGACGGGCTGCGCTTCGAGTTCGTTGAGTCGCTGCTGGTCGGCGGGCGCGCCGCTCGGCCAGTAGGTGTTTTCGGACAGCACCGCCCCGCTCCTGTCGCTCAGCGTGAGTCTGGCCAGCACCAGCGGTTCGCGCCGCAGGGCGCGCGACAGTTCCGCCAGGGGCTTGCTCGTGGTCGTCGCATTGGCGTTCGCGTCGACGTGCTCGACGCGCTCGCCCAGCAGGCGATTGTCCAATGACCAGACCCGGCTTCGCAGAACCAGGCCCCGCAGATCGACTGGTGTGGTGTTGACCACGGCCACGGCATAGTCCGGCAGGTTCAGCTGCGCGTGCACCGGCTCGCATGCTTTTTTGACCGCGTAATAGGCGGCGCCGGTATCATAGTCCGAGCTGTAGATCTGCCAGGTGTTGCTGGGCCACGACGGGTGTGTCATCCACAGCAAGCGGCCGCTGTTTCGCGTCCATAGATGCGCCTGAAACCCCTCGAAGATTGCCCTGTACGACACGTAATTCATCAACTGCGCCTTGCGCTCGAAGTCCTCGAGGCTGGTGCCCGGCCCGTACTGCTCGGCAAGCGCCGACATGAACGTCGCCACATCGCCATTCCCGCCGAAATGCCAGTCGTGATAGGCGTAGGTGTCATCGAGCGGCCACAGGTCGGCCGCGGGTATGGATGAGCGCAGCGACTCCAGCGTCGAAAGTGAGGGTGTACCGACTTCGACGGAGAAGCCGCCCGCGAGCTGCGTAAAATATTCCTCGGGCGGCCGATAGTTATACGGGCCGCTCGCCTGCAGATTCACCGAATTCGAACTGCCCGTGTAGTAGCGGGTTCCGTCGAGCGATGCCACGAGGTCCGCCAAGCCCTCGTTGAGGATGGGTTGCGGCACGCCTTCGTTGCGGCCGAACCAGAGGGCGATCGATGGATGATTGCGATACCGGCTGATGACGTCGCGGGCATTGGCCAGGAACAGAGCCGGATCCTGTGGCTCCATTTGAAAGTCCTGCGTCGAAATCCAGAAATCGTTGAGCACCAGCAGACCGTATTCGTCGGCCAGATCGTAGAAAACATCCTCGGTGTTCTGGCCGAGCCAATTGCGGATGATGTTGAGGTGGGCCTCGCGATGCAGCCGGAAATAGGGTTCGAGCCGCTCTCGCGATATGCGTTTGCGCGAGTCATCCATGCCCCAGTTTCCGCCGCGGGCGGCGATGCGTACTCCGTTGACTCGGATGATGAGATACGGGCGCAGGCTTTCGCTGCCGGAAGCACGCACGGCGCGCGAGTTCTCGCCGGCGGCCGTCAAGCTCTCCGCCCAGCCTTCCGGAGTGCGCTTGATGGCCTCGTGACGCACGTCGATCAGCCGCTCGCCGTGCAGCGTACCCAGCGTCGGATCGACCTCGACGCGCCGCAGTCGTCCCTCATGGTCGAACAGGGACAATTCATAGGTCAGTTCGCGCACGCCGAAGCGAAGGGATGCTGAATCCGATGCCGCGCCGTCGCCGGATACGCGGATGTGCAATTCATACAGATGCGCCTCGCCATAGCCGTTCGGCCACCACAGCCGCGGTGCAGTCAGATGGAGTTGGGGGAATTCGGCCGGCTCCAGCCTGACTTCGCCGCGGCCGGGCGGCATCATGGCCGTCTTCTCCACCCGGATGCCGTCGAAGCTGGCGGCCACCGTTCCCGACACCGGGGCGTCGCGACGGTTCTCGATCGGAACGACGATGGAAACGTCCGCCTGGTCGGTGCGCGGCAATGGCAGGTGAGTGATCACGTGAGGGTCGAGCAGGTGCAGCGGGCCCGTGGCCTTGATCTCGACGTCCTGCCAGATGCCGGCGTCCCGGTCGCGGATTCCGGGAATCCAATCCCACCCCTCGGAGGCGATGAAGGTCGGCCCGTCGATGGCCATAGCCCCGCCGTTGTTCCCCGGGCCTGCCGCCACCGATTGCTCGTGCGGGATCCCCGGGTGTGGCGGCGGCGAAATCCGCACGGCAATCGCATTGAGTTGACCGGGCCGCAGGATGCCCGTCGCATCGAACGTACCGCGGGTGAAGGCGCCGCGGATCCCGCCCAGGAGCCGGCCGTTCAGCCAGACTTGCGCCGAATAGTTGATGCCCTTGAAGACGAGCGACAGATCGCGGCCGCGATAATCCTCGGGTGCCGAAAATACGCTGCGGTACCAATAGTCTTGGCGGCTCAATGTATCCGGGATTGCCAGATTGTTGAGCCCGTAATCCGGATCGGGATAGACGCCCCGGGCGATCAACGTCGTGAGCACGGTTCCCGGCACCACCGCCGGATACCAATCGCGCGCCGCGTACTGGGGTTGAGACAGGTCCTCGCCCGTTGCATCGACCCGGGGCGCTGCCGCGAGTTGCCAATTCCCGATGATCGCGGCGCCATCGCTCCCGACCCGCAGGTCGGGAGCAGGGTTTGCAATCACCGCCAGCGGAGCGGACGGCGCAGAGTTGGAGCGCGGCAGCGTCCACGGGTCTTGAGGCTCCTGCAGACCGCGCCAGGCGCGCTCCTGCCACGGCCAGCCGGCCCCGACGACCTGGAAGGTGATCAGATCGAACTGCGGCTCCGCGCGGGCGAGCGACCGGATCTGCGCCGGCGTTTGTGCAAGCGGCGCGAGCGTGAACTGCGCCAGAGATCCGCCGAAGTGCCGCGGCGGATCGGCCGGATCGCGCACGGTCACCGGCGCAAGCTCGATGCGAGCGGCCACCGCAGCCGTCGCCACGCGCGCCTCGGCTCGCTCGTCACCGTCCACATAGAGCCTCGCCAGCGAGCCGTCGTAGATCAGCGCGACCGCATGCCAGCGCCCCGGCTGCAGCGTCGCGCCGCTTCGCAGCGTGACCCGGCGGCCGCAGGAGGCTCGAAGTTCGCCGTCGCTGAGATAAAAGCCGCGCCAGCCCTCGGCCTGCGGGCCGCCGGCGCTGTCGCCGACTGCGGCCACGATCACCTCGCCGGGTTCCACCCGCCCCGGCCTCATCCAACCCGTCATTGACCACGGGCTTGACGCATCAACCACGCCGGATCCTGCAGCCAGCGGGCGCACCACTCCGACGCCCCCTTCCAAAAAGGTCAGGTTGTAGGGACCTCGGTTGGCGCTGACCTCGAGCTCGCCGCCCGGCGCCGCCCGCGGTCCCGGCCCCAAGGATAGGATCGCCAGCAGCCCGGCTGTAATCCACCAGCAATTGATGCGTCCCATGGTCTCCCTCTGCAGCGAGCCGCGAAAAATGTCAGCGCTGACAATGCGGGATATCATACCGGCTGGCAGCGTAGATTCGAGTGTCTATCCTCGGAGGGTGATGAATACGAAGGACAAGCTGGGACGAAACGATCCATGCAGCTGCGGCAGCGGAGAAAAATACAAAACCTGCTGTGGGCGGCTTGGCGCCGGGAGAGAGCCCGCGGAACGCGCCGATCGGCGCCCGTCCGAGGACCTGCCGGAGGCCGCCTTGGGCCCCCTCGTCGAGTTGATGAACGCCGGGCGCTTCGCGCAGTTGGAAGGCGAGGCCCGCGCGCTGCTCGGCAGCCGGCCGCTGTCCGGTGTGCTCTGGCAACTGCTGGCCGTGGCCCTCGGCAGGCAGGGCAAGGACGCCATGGAAGCCCTGGTGAATGCCGCGCACCATTTGCCGAGCGATGCCGTGGCACACCTGAATCTGGGCAATGCTTACGGACGCCGCGGGCTGCTTGCGGATGCGCAGAGGAGCTACCGGCGGGCGCTCGCGATCAGACCCGACTTTGCCGAGGCGCACAATAACCTGGCGGATTTGCAGCTCGAGTTGGGCCGCGACGACGAGGCGGCGGCGAGCTGCCGGCGAGCCCTTGCGGTCAAGCCCGACTATGCCGATGCGTACGAGAATCTCGCCAAGGCGTCCGCGCGCCTCGGGCTAATGGACGAGGCATTGGCGAACTGCCGAAAGGCGCTCGCGCTCAAACCCGAGTCGGCCGCGGCGCACGTCAACCTGGCCGGCCTGTTGCGCAGCATCGGGAGCCTCGATGATGCGGTAGCGGGCTACCGCCGCGCGCTGCTGATAAGGCCGGATTACGTCCCCGCGCACATCGGGCTCGGCACCGCATTGCGGTTGCAACGGCGCACGGTGGAATCGGAGGCCAGCTGTCGGGCGGCGCTCATGATTGATCCAGGCTCTGCCGCGGCCTTTGAGGTGCTGGCGGAACTGCGGGCGGATGACGGCCGCTTCACCGAGGCGGAGGAGTTCTACCGGCAGGCCATGGCGATCAATCCCGACTCGCCCGAGGCCTGGGCGGGGTTCACGCGCCTGCGGCGCATGACGGCCGCCGACCAAGGGTGGCTGGCCGCCGCGCAACGCATTGCCGGTCAGGGATTGCCGCCCCATGAGGAGATGCCGCTTCGCTATGCCATGGGCAAATATTTCGACGATGTCGCGGATTACGCTAGCGCGTTTGCCAGCTACCGGCGCGCGAACGAGCTGGCCAAGAAGTTGGGTCCCCGCCACGATCGCGCCCAGCTGAGCCGCACCATCGATCTCATCATCCGCTCCCACGGAAAGGCATGGATCAGCCGGGAGCGCAAGACGGCGAGCTCATCGGCCCGTCCGGTGTTCATTGTCGGCATGCTGCGCTCGGGCACCACGCTTGCCGAACAGATACTGGCATCGCACCCTCAGGTCTTCGGCGCCGGCGAGCTGTCATTCTGGGGCCCCCACTCTGCGCCAGCCATCGCCGGTGCGGAGGCGTTGCGCGCGCCCGAGATCACCATGAGCGACTCGACTCTTGTCGGCCTGGGCAACGCCTATCTGGAGTTGCTGCAGCAACTGTCGGCAGAAGCTCCGCGGGTGGTGGACAAATTGCCGACCAATTTTCTATTTCTGGGGCTGATCCATGCGGCACTGCCCAAGGCGCGGATCATCCACCTGCGGCGCAATCCCATCGACACCTGCCTGTCGATATATTTCCAGCGTTTTGAGTCCGCCAACACCTACGTCAACGACCTGGCGGATCTCGCGCATTACTACCGCGGCTATCGGCGGCTCATGCGGCATTGGCGCACGGTGCTGCCCGCGAACACCATGCTCGAGGTGCCCTACGAGGAATTGGTGCAGAACCTTGCCGCCTGGATCCCGCGGATGCTGGATTTCATTGGCCTCCCCTGGCATCCCGCGTGCCTGGACTTCCATGGCACCGCGCGCACGGTGGTTACCGCAAGCAAGTGGCAGGTGCGCCAAAAGATCAACACGGGATCCATCGAACGCTGGCGCCACTACGAGCAATTCCTGGGTCCGTTGCAATCCTTGCTGGACCCCGGCGATGCGATGACGCAATAACCTCAGGCGCTCCCGAGCTCATGCGGCAGCCCCGGCTCGGCGGCGCCCGTCCGAAGCGGCGGCGAGCGCCACGCCAGGTGGGCGAAACCCGCGAGACCCAGGTAGGCCGCCGCGGGTACGGCAAACGCTGCACGCAAACCCGCGTGGTCGGCAATCAAGCCCACGGCGGGCGGCAGCACCGCGCCCCCCACGATGGCCATGCATAGCAGACCCGAGGTCGCCGCAGCGCCCGCGCTGGAGCGCTCCAACGTCAGCGTGAAGACAGTGGGAAACATGACCGAGTTGAAGAGGCCGATTGCGAGCGCCGCCACCGCGCCGCTTCCACCGCTGGTCCCGATGACGGTGCCGCACAGCATGGCGGCCGCCAGCGCCGCGGCGAACGTCACCGGCGCGGCGGACACCCGCACCAGCAGCGCGCTTCCGGCAAATCGGCCGACCATCGCGCCGAGCCAGTACAGGCTGAGCAGCTTGCCGGCACGCTCCAGCGTGACGCCGAGAATCGCGGGTTGATGCAGGTAATTGATCATCATGCTCCCCACCGACACTTCGGCTCCGACATACAAAAAAATGGCTGCCGCCCCGAATACGGCCCAGCGCGAGCGAAGGGCCGGCAGAACGGATCGTTGCCGCGCCGGCGCCGGCACGGCCGCCGCCATGAAGCCCCGCGAGAGGTGGATGCCCAGCGCGAGCACCGCGATCAGCGCCGCGATCAACAGAAACGATCGATCGACGTTATGGAACGATGCCGCGCGCATTTCGGCCGTCTGGGTCGTGCCGCCCGAAAACACCCCGCCGTGCAACATGAACAGCGCCCCGAGATACGGCGCGAGCACCGTCCCCAGCGAGTTGAAGGCCTGCGAGAGCACCAGCCGGAAATGCGAACGCGAGGCGCCGCCCAGCGCTGCTGCGAGCGGATTGGCGGCGACTTGCAGCACCGTGATGCCCGATGCGATGACGAACAGCGCCGCGAGCACCACTGCGTAGCGCTGCATGCGAGTGGCCAGCAGCATCAGTAAACATCCAAGAAACATCGCTCCCAACGCAACCATGATGCCGGTGATGAAGCCGCGGCTGGCGATGAGCGCGGCGGCCGGAAGCGAGATCAGCCCGTAGGCGGTGAAAAAGGCGAATTGCGTCAGCATCGATTCGGCGTAACTGAGGCTGAAGAGGGTGCGCATTGCCGGAATCAATGGATCGATCATCGCCGTGATGAAGCCCCAGGCGAGAAACAGCGCCGTGACCGCCACGAAGGCCGGACGAAGCGTTTTCAGTTCGGCGGACATGCGTCGATCCTTGGGTGTCCCACTCAGTCGCCCTTCAGAAGCGCGAAGCGGGTGGGCAGCAAGCGGTGATTGAAGGGGAGGATCGCAGCGCCCACGGCCGGCGCGTCGTCGGCCGTGATGGCCCGGGCGACCGGCGCAATGGCGGGCAGCTGCGAGGCAAAATCCGCCATGCGCTTGTTGAGCGCCGCGGCGAGCTGATCCACCAGATCCGACGGCAGTCTTCCGCCGATCAGAATGGCGTCCGGGTTGATGAGGCAGTTGATGGCCACCATGGATTTGACCAGGGCCTCGGTCGATTCCTGTATCCATCGATCAACGATCCCGCGGGCGCCGGCATCGAGGCGCTTCAGACCTTGCGGCTTGACGATGCGATGGCCGCCTTCTGCCAAACGGCTATAGAGAGCGGACAATGAAACGATGTTTTGCAGTTGCATGTCGCGGCCGGATGCATCGCGCTCGTGGAGCCAGCCGATCTCGCCGCTGCGCCCATGCGCTCCCCGGTAGTAGCCGCCGTCGACCACCAGGCCGCCGCCCAGCGCCGCCGTGATCAGCAGATAAAAAAAGCTGCGATAGCGATGCCCGGACCCGAACTGCATCTCGCCGATGGCCGCCGCGGCCGCGTCATTTTCCACGAAAACGGGAACGCCCAGCACGTCACGCAGCAGATCGTCCACTTTGACCTCAGCCCAAGCCGCGTAGTCGCCGGGCTGATCGGGCAGGTGCGCACGGGCAATGTCGTCTGGAAAGGCGACCCCGACGCCGATCAACCGGCCGCGCGCCACTCCCGTGCGCTTGATCATCTGGCCCACGGCGCGCTGAAAGAAGGCGCGCACGGTCGCGGGCTTGGCAAACTGTATCTCGCGCGAGGCACGCGCGCGCACCTGGCCTGCGAAGTCGAGCAGCACGAGAGTGATATGGTCGCGATCGACGTTGAGTCCAATGGAGAAGCAGCTTTCGGGATTGACCACCAGCTTGGTCGCCGGCTGTCCACGTGCGCCCAGCGTTCGGCCCGCGGCGAGAATCAGCCCGTCCCTGCGCAGGCGGCTGGTGATATTGGCGATGGCCGCGGGCGTCAATCCCGTCTGCGCTGCCAGCGCCATTCGGGTGACGGGGCCATTCACGCGGATCGCGTGCAGCGTGACGCGCTGGTTGTGATCGCCGGCGCGTTGCAGGTTGCTGCCGGACAGTTGCGGCCCTCGAGTACGGTCGCCGTTCAACGCTTGATTAGGGATGCTCTTTTGGCGCATGGTGGCCGATTCGTGCAACGGTACCGGATCTCTGGATGCCGTCAGGCCGGTGCAGCCCGGGTGTTCATGCGGTGCGCATCGCTCGCCAGCGCGAGCGCGCCCAGGGGTCCCGCAAGCGCGCCCAGCTCCGGTGCGACGACGTATCGCTCGATCGGCCCTGCGAGGTCTTCGAGAGCCAGGTAGCCGTTCAGGCTTTGCAGCAGCTGCGCGCGCACGCGCATGAGAAGTTCGGGACGGGACTGCAGCACGCCTCCGCCCAGAATGATTCGCCGCGGCGCGGTGGCCAACACCAGCGTGTTCAGCAGCTGCGCCAGCGCGTGCGCCACGGGCTCCCAAACCGGGCTGTCGGCCGGCACCTGATCGGCAGGCATGCCGCCGCGCGCGGCGATCGCCGGACCCGACGCCAGCCCTTCGACGCAATCACGGTGCAACGCACAGGCGCCGGCCCACTCATCTCCGGCCATGCGCCCCAGGCGCGCGTGGCCCAGCTCCGGGTGGCCAAACCCGTAGACCAAGGCGCCATTCGTCACCAGGCCCACGCCCACACCCGTACCCACCGTGAGATAAGCGAAATCAGCCAGTCCACGGGCCGCGCCCCAACGCCCTTCGGCCAGCGCCGCACCGTTCACGTCCGTATCGAACCTCGTGGGCACAGTGAAAGTGCGCGCGAAGTGGCCGGTCACGTCGACATAGCGCCAGCCGGGCTTTGCCGTGGACGTGATGAACCCATAGGTGGGCGACCCCTTTGCCAGATCGGCGGGGCCGAAGGTGGCGACGCCAAGCGCGGCAATGCGTCCATGAGCCGTCTGCCACAGGTTCAATTGATCGGCCAGGCGGTGGAGCGTCGACTCCGGTTCGCTTCCCGTGGGAATGGAGACCTGCCCGCGAATGTCCCCGGGAGCGGTGCCGATGAAGCAGATGCATTTGGTCCCGCCCAGTTCGACGCCGCCGAACAACGGTCTGGGATCGGTCATGGAGCCACGGCGGCGCGGCTCTCGGCAGCCGCGCTCGCCGCAAAGAAGCTGTCGTGGCACGGAGCCGATTTGGCCGCCGCCGCCGTCTCGGCGGCCATTGAGGCCATGATCTCGCGGAGCTGGGTCACGGTGACTACATCCATCAGCGGATCGTACGCATCCGGCCGCACGCCCAGCCCCTCGAAGATGTAGAACCAGCTGAGGTCGGTGAACAATTCGCCCGCTTTGACTCGAATTCGTCCGGTGCGCCGATAGAGTTCGATGCGTTGCACGAGGCTGTCAGGCAGCATCATCGATCGGCAGTACGTCCACAGCGGCGCATCCTCGCGCTGCGTGAGGCAGTAGTGCAGCACGATGAAATCGCGGATCCGTTCGGATTCGGCGATCAGCTCCGTATTGTACGAATCGATGTTCGTCCGGTCGAAATTCCGGTCGGGAAAATGCTCGAGCAGCTTGTAAACACCGCTCATCACCATATGGATGCTGGTGGATTCCAGCGGCTCCAGAAACCCGGAGGCAAGCCCCAATGCGACGCAGTTGCGATTCCACAAGCGCTTGCGCCGGCCGGTCACGAAGCGCAGAACGCGCGGATCCGCGAGCGGCCTCTCGCGCACGGTGTGCACGAGATCATCGTGGGCCTCCTCATCGCTGCAGTGGGCGCTGCAGTAAACGTAGCCGTTACCGACACGGTGCTGCAGCGGAATGCGCCACTGCCATCCGGCGCTTCGCGCCCGGGAGTTCGTGTAGGGCGGGCGCGCCGGGGCCGATGCCGTCGGGAAGACCACGGCGCGATCACAGGGCAGCACGGCGCTCCAGTCGAGATAACCGGTGCCCAGCACCTCCTCGATCAACACTCCCCGAAATCCGCTGCAGTCGATGTACAAATCCGCCTGGAGCGCGGAGCCGTCCGAGAATTTCAGCTCGTCCAGAAACCCATCGTCCCGCAGGGTGGCGCCGACCACGGTGCGCTCCAGGCGCGCGACGCCCAGACGTTCAGCGTAGCGGCGCAGGTACCTTGCGACCAGCGTGGCATCGAAGTGCAGGGCATAGCGCAACCCCGCCGCGGGGCCCTGGCTCGCAGTGTCCGGAAAGCGGAATTTGCGCGCATCCCCCAGCGATGCACATAGGCTGAAATCATTGAAGCGGGGCGCCAGGCCATCGGCGCGCGCCTTGTGCCAGGCATGAAAGAACGGCCGCAGATTGATCATGCTGCCGAACGTCCCGAAGGGATGCCAGTAGGATTCACCGATCCGCGACCAGTCGGTGAATTTGATGCCGAGCTTGTAGGTCGATTGGGTATGCCGGACGAAATCCTGCTCGTTGACACTGAGAAAACGCAGCAAATCCATGATGGGCGGAATCGTGGCTTCGCCGACTCCCACCGTGCCGATATCCGGCGACTCGATCACGGTGATGACCGTACCGGTGCCCGGCAGCGCCCGCGCGAGGATGCTCGCGGCCATCCAGCCGGCAGTTCCCCCGCCGACGATTGCGATGCTTTTGATCTGCAAACTATTCGACATCGCCCCGCACCTCTGAACGCGAGAGTACCGGCAATCGACCGCCGCACCGCCAGAATCGGCGCGGCGGCACGCGGCTCCTAGAGCTTGCCCTTCACGCCAAGGAAGAAGCGGCGGCCCCAATTGTCATAGGTGAACGGCTGGTTCGGCCATTGTAGATAGGTATGTTGGGCCGCATCGGTGAGGTTCTGCACCGAGAAGATGATTCCGACATGCTTGTTGAAGTCGTAACTCGCCTGTGCATCGAGCTGCCCATAGGGAGCGGCAAAGATTTGGTACACCTTTCCGCCGAACGGGAAGGTCGAGCCCGTCTCCGAGTCGTTGATGGCCTTGTCGCGGTAGGAATACGAGCCGCGGATGGAGAAGCCATGGTTCTCGTAGTACAGCGTTCCGGTGACCGCGTCCCGCGAAACGCCCGGAATGGGCCCCCTGCTCCCGAAACTGGTTGGCTGCGTCGACTGGGATTGCGAGTAGGTGTAGTTGGCCGCCGCGCCGAATCCCCGCAGCCACGCCACCGCGTCGCCGAATGCATACTGCCCACCGAGCTCGATGCCGTAAATCCGGCCGTTGCCCGCATTCACGGGCTCCGTCACGTTGGCCGTGTGGCCGCCGAAGTCGTCGTTCTCGAACGTGGGGATGTTCTCGATTTCGACGAAATTGTCCACCTGCTTGTAGAAGCCGGCAATGCTGGCGAGTCCGCCCGGTGCGAAATAGTTTTCATACGACATCAAAAACTGCGTCGCGCGGTACGGGTCGAGGTTGGGGTTGCCTTCCGCACCGCCATCGAACTTGAACTGGGCCGCGCCGGTCACGGGATTGCTCGCGCCGCGCGTGAAGTTGTACGAGGGGCCCAGCCCCAGCGAATACAGATCCTGCGGTGCGACCACCCGTGCGGCGCCGAACCGGACCTTCTGGCTGTCGGTTACATCGAGCACGAAGTTGAAGGTCGGCAGCACGTCGGTATAGTTCCGCTTGGTCGTGATCGGTATCACATTCGACTGGACGCCGTTCCAGGACGCCGTGCCGTAGTAAGTCGGATGCGGGTTGGCCGCGCCGCCGTCGATCGTCAGGTCGGTGTTCACCAAACGCACGCCGAAGTTCATGTGAAAGCGGCTGCTCGGGCCGCCCATGTCGAGCATGAGATAGGGCGCCGTGGTACGCTCGGTCACCTCGAACGAGCTCAGGTCATCCTTGAAGAACTGCTCGGTGTTGTTCGGCACCCCCGCGCCGGCCCACACTTGATTCAGATAGGTCGACGGGTGGGTCAATCCGCTGGTCGCGGGATTCTTCACGATGATGTTGCCGACCGCGAAATTGTTCACCGTCAACGCCAGGTTGGGCGCCGAGACCGCCGTGGAATACGGAATGCTCGGCGTGCCGTATCCCGGATCCTGGTAGTACAGCCAAGGGCCGAAGCCGGCGGCCGGAGTTCCGGTATTGGTGCCGGCCACCGCACCGTCGGCAAGCGTGCCGTTGATCAAATAACGGCCGAAGGTCTGATCGACGTCGCGGCCCGAATACCGCAAGCCGGCGGTAATCGTGGTCTTGACGTCCGTGATGAAAGGCGGGTCCCACTTCACCTCCCCTTTGACCGCGAAATCCTTCTGGTCGGTCAGATTCGCCCAGGCCCAATTCGATTTGAAGGTAGTGAAGGCAGGATTGCTCAGAACGTTGGCGTTCGACCCGGTGTAACTCGCGGAGGGAAGGCCGGACGTGCCGCCGTTGGCGTAGTTGAACTCATAGCCGTGATTGCCCGTGGTCGACGTGGCGCACAGCTGACCGTTATTGCAGCCCGGCGCCGTGGGCGAGGTCGCGACGCCCTCGCCGGTGTCGTACAGCCCATGCTCGACGTCGGCCTGCGCCGCCTGCAGGTTCGACGTCGCATGCGCAAACGATGCATCGAAGAGGCCGCGCAGCGGACCGCCGTCGTCGAACTTCGTGGCCCATTGAAAGTTGTTGGCCTGGGCGATGTTCTCCTGAAAGAGAGTGGCGGTTTCGGCGCCAAGGGCGTTGAAGGTGGCATTTTGCACGACGCCGTTGCCGTCGATCGAGTACGGCTGCGTCGGGTCGAGGCCGGGCACCGGCGCGGTGTTCTGGCCGTTGAACCACGCCTTGTCCGAGTAGTTGATCGTGGTCTCGTCCTCCCGCGAATAGAACCACAGCAAATTGGTGGTGATCGAATCGGTCACCTTCAGGCCGATGTCGAACGAGGCGCCCTTCTCCTTCGATTCATCCTGGATATCGCTGAAATATCCGAGTTGCGGAAGGACGTAGCTCTGGGGAATCGTGCCCACATCGGCGCCCGTCAGCGAACCTGCGTAGGGTTTCGTCGCCGAATTCGTGATCGACCATCCGTTGCGGTTGTAGTCCTCGTACTCTTCCGTGTGCGTCTTCAAATCGCTGTAGGTGAGACTCGCATTGAATGCCAGCCGATCATTGACCTTGTAGGACCCCACCACAGTGGCATCCGGCGTCTTGTCGTTTTGCCGCTGAGCGTCCGATTCGCGGAACAGGCCCCCGAGCGACAAGCCGTCGGGCGCAAGCAGCGGATCGGCGGTTTTCAGGTTGATGGTGCCCCCGAGGCCGCCTTCGGTGAGCGCTGCATTGGGATTCTTGATGACGTCGATGCCGCTGACCAATTCGCTCGGTATGGTTTCGAGCGAGCCGTACTGCGAGTTGCTGCCGGCGCCGCCGCCGGAGGCTTCGCCGGACACGTAGAACTCCTTTCCGGTGAGAAACACATCGCCGTTCAACGTCGTGAGATTTTGCCTCAACCCATCGATGAGTACTGAGTTGCCCTGCCCGTTCGCGCCGGAGCGATCGATCTGCACGCCGGGCAGGCGCTGCAACGATTCCGCGACGTTGTTGTCGGGCATCTTGCCGATGTCCTCCGGGGCAACCGACTCGATGGGCAGATCGGAACTGCGCTTGGTGTCCAAGGCGGTCTGCAGCGATTGGCGGTAGCCGGTGACCGTGATTTCCGTCAATTCGCTGTCCGGCGCGGTGGTTTGCGAGGGCGATTGCGCCTGGTCAGCGATTGCGAAATGACCCATGAGGGTGGCATCAAATGACACCGCTGTCATTAATGCCAAACGAGCAGCCTGACGAGCGCGTTTTTCCCGGCGATGCGACATGGTAGAAAGTCCCCCGATGGTTATATTAATTCGACAGCGGCGCGACCTGGTTCTGTGACCGGCGGCATGCATTTATGCTTCTGCCGAGCACTATTTTGCGCTCTATTCCCCCGTCGACCGGTCACTGACCCCGGTCGATGCAAGCGGGAGGCTAACTCCGCCGGCAGCCGGAGTCAACGAATTATTACTTCCTTTGTGTTTAATTAACGCCCGCATGAGTGTCAGCGCTGACAGATTAAAGCTGGCGACCGGAACCTTGTCTGGAAGCGCCTTGGTGCGTGGCGTTTTCGCAACATTGCGGCGAAATGGCAGGCTTTTGTTCCCCCAATGGGTGGGAGCCGCGTCGTCCCGGATGAGCGCGGGCCGCGTGGAACTCTTAAGGGCTGCAAATCGTTCTGGCAGCGCTGTCATGTCTATCAAGAAGCCTGGCGCTCGAAGCGACCGCGGCCGGCAGCGTCATTCGTTGCCCGGTTTCGCCGTTGAATTTCGAATGATGAGCTCATGGTCGAGGAGATGCCGTGGCAAGCGTTCCGGCCAGCCACGACGCCGCGGTTCATGCCGAATGATGAGATCCGCCGCGATCCGCGCCATGGCGGCGACAGGCTGGCGCACTGTGGTCAATTCGGGCCAGATCATGGTCGCGACCGGCGCATCATCGAAGCCCGTGACAGACAGTTGTCCCGGCAGCTTCAGTCCGAACTTTCGGGCCATGGAGATGGCCGCCGCCGCCATATCGTCGTTGCTCGCGAAAATGGCGGTGGGCGGCGCCGCCGACCGCAGCATCCTCTCGGCGCACACCAGCCCGTCCGAGAAGGTGAAGTTGCCCGTTTGCACGAGAGCGGCGTCCACGGACGCTTGGTGAGCGCGCATTTCATCGATGAAGCCCAGATATCGCTGCTCGGTGGCGCCATGGTCGGGCGACCCCAACATGAAGCCAATCCGCCGGTGCCCAAGATTCAGCAGGTGCGCGGTCAACTGTCTCGCCGCGGCGTAGTCGTCGATGCCGATGGACGGCGCCGCGCTCAGTTGCGTCCTTGGCGCAATTCGCACCACCGGAATGGAGGCATCCTGGAGCTTCGAGAGCACGCCCGCATGGTCGCTCAGCGGCGGCAGCAGAATCACGCCCTCCAGCCGCAGCTGTCCAAGCAGAATGTCGATTTGCTTGTCCATGGTCGGCCCGCGAGCGTCCAATGGCTCGACCATCAAGTGCAGGCTGGATTCCCGACAACGCTCGATGGCGCCCGCCTGGAATTCGCTCAGGTAGTCGCCCGGCTTGTCGCAGAACAGCCCGATGAGAAATGACCGGTTGCTCGCCAGCCCGCGCGCATTGAGATTGGGCCGGTAATTGAGCTCCTCGATGGCCTCGAGGATCCGCTTGCGCGTATCCGAGCGCACCCTCGGCTCGTCATTGATGACCCGTGAAACGGTCTTGGGCGAAACCCGCGCCAGGTCGGCGACCTCTTGAATCGTCACCGAGGTGGGGATGAGTGTCATGCGGTACCGTAAAGACTTCGGCTGGCATCCATTATCTCACAGGCGCCGCCGGCGGCGGACACGCCCCGCGCCCCTGCGCCAAATCCGGCATCAAACGGATCTCGGCGATGCTCAGCCCCAACGTCCCGGCGGTTTCGACCGAGAACGGGATCTCGACGCTGCCCAGCTTCGCGCCTGCCGCCTTCGAGCATGACATCGGAATGACCAGGCGCCGCCAAGCGCCCACCGGGCTTGCCTTGAAAGTCCGCGTCACGTCGAACATCGCTCCGCCCGAGCTGTCGCAAAGCGGTCCCGTGCACCGCATGCCGAGCAGGACGCGGCCGTTGGGCCGTCGGTCGATGCGATAGCGCATCTCCATGGCGACGCCTGCGCCCGGGCCTGCACTCAAATCCATCTCGCGCCCCGTGACTTGCAGCATACCGGTCTGCGTGCCATTCCAGAAGGCCACGGCCCCGACCGGCGCGAGCCTCACCCGCACCACGCCGTGCGGACTTGCCTGAGCCGTGGTGACGTGAACCTGCGCGTCGCCGTCGGCGGCGAACAAGGACCAGGGCGCCGTCGGGTGTCCGGCGAAGAAGAGGCTGCCGGGCGGCGCATGAAATCGCGGCGTGATCTGCGGAACTTCCGCAAGCTTATGATCATCCCCGGGTGACGTGCTCGCCGCGAGGCCACCGTGATAGTTCAGCCCAAAACTGTTTGCATACAAGGCGCCGCTCACGCGTCCCCGCGCATCGAACGTGACCGGCATGGGCGTGGCAGGCCACGAAAAGGCCAGCCGCCCCGTAAAATCGAAAGGTGCCGTGCCATCGGCCGCCTTGAACAGGACATCGGCAATCCCCTCCCCCTCGCTGCCCGGCAGCCATGCAGCCACGAAGGCGTCCGACGCGTTGATCTCAGGGTTCACCCAGAGTGGACGCCCCGATATGAAAATGCTGACCGTGGGGATGCCCGACGCGCGAAAGCGCCTCAGCATCGCCAAATGAGCCTTGTCCACGGGTGAGAATTCCAACGTCTCCCGGTCGCCCTCGAACTCTGCGTAAGGCTCCTCGCCGAACACCACCACGGCCACGTCGGGTCTGCCCGTGAATTCGCCGTCGCGACTGAGTTCGGCGGACCCGCCCGCCCGGCTGACCGCGGCTTTGATGCCGGCGTAAATCGATGTGGCTCCCGGAAAATCGGCGTTTGAATTGTGATTTCCCTGCCAATCGATGGTCCAGCCTCCGCTCTGCACGCCGATGTCGTCGGCCGCGGCGCCTGCCACCAGCACATGCGCGTGAGGACTCAAGGGCAGCAAACCTTGCGAGTTCTTCAGCAGCACGAGCGATTTGCGCACCGCTTCGCGAGCCACGGCGCGGTGCGCCGGGCTTCCTAATTCCTCGAAATGCCCGGCGTCGCCGTGCCGTTTGGGCGGCCCGCGGTCGAACAGTCCCGCCATGGCCTTGACCCGCAGGATGCGCCGCACGGCATCGTCGATTCGCGCCGGCGGGATCTCCCCCGACCTCGCCTCGGCCAAGGTATTGTCATAAAGTTCCTTCCAGCCGTCCGGCGCCATCAGCATATCCACGCCGGCGAGTATCGCGGCCGGACAATTGGATTTGGTGCAACCTGGGAGCTGCTCCTGAGCGTTCCAATCACCCACCACGAAGCCCTTGAATCCCATACGTCCCTTCAAGAGGTCGGTGAGCAGATGGTGATTGCCGTGCATCTTGACGCCGTTCCAGCTGTTGTACGACGCCATGACGATCAAAGCGCCGGCCCGGATTCCGGCGGGATATCCCGCCGCGTGCACCCCCAGGAGTTGCTCCTCCGACGTCACCGTATCGCCCTGGTCGCGTCCCGCCAGCGTGCCGCCATCGCCCACGAAATGTTTGAGGGTCGCGAGCGTGTGGCCGGGCGCCATGAACTGCGGCGTGCAAACCTGCCCTTGGAGTCCGGTCACCATCTCAGGTGCATAAGCCGCGACCAGTTCCGGGGACTCGGAAAAGCTCTCGTAGGATCGGCCCCAACGCACGTCCCGGGCCACGGCAAGCGTGGGCGCAAACGTCCAGTTGATCCCCGTCGAGGCGACCTCCGCAGCGGTTGCCTGGCCGATGCGGCGGATCAGTTCGGGGTCGTGTGCTGCGCCCAAGCCGACGTTGTGCGGGAAAATGGTGGCTCCGGGCACTTTTGCATGCCCGTGCACGGCATCGATCCCGAACAGAATCGGAATGTTCGGATGGGTGCCCCCGCCATCGGCGAGTGATGCCTCGGAGAATTCCTCGGTCAAATCCCACCAGGCCTGCGGCGCGCTTCGAATGTGGTTGCCGGGCGCCGCGTTACCCCCGGCGAGGATGGAGCCCAATTTGTACTGACGCAGCTGTGCCGGCGTGATCGAGGCGATGTCCGCCTGGATCATCTGCCCGACTTTTTCCTCCAGGCTGAGTTGGGAAAGCAGCTGCTCCACGAACCGGTCGGTCCCGGTCGAATCCGCGCAGGGTGGCGCCGTGCTCCGCCAGTCCTTCCCGGGTACACTTTGGGCGGGAGCGGCTCGACCTTCACCAAAGGCGCCTACGCACTGCGTGGCCGCCATCACGGTGATTAACATAACGATGCACTTGAGTATCATGGCGCCTTCTAACTGCCTGTAATTCAATATCTTTATGGCAACCCTGCACTTTTGGCGTTTCGACCGACGTGCCGCGCAGCCACATACTACTCGACCTCATAATGAAATGTCAGCGCTGTCACTCCGGCCGGCTGCAATCCCGGTCGCTCGAACCCGCCCGCATGCCGGCTAACTCGCTGCCGGTGCTCCTGAGTGCGCTCGATTGGGCGGTGGTTGCCGCGTACGTGGGCGGCTTGGTGGTTCTCGGCCTGTGGGTGTCGCGACGCCAGTTTGCACCCGTCGATTTCTTCCTGGCCTCGCGCGCAACTCAGTGGCCGGTGGTCGGCCTGGCCCTGCTCGCCTCGAACATATCCTCGTGCGCGTTGGTGGGGCTCGCGGGCGGAGCCTATGCGTTGGGGATTTCGGTTTACGACTACGAGTGGACGGGCACGGTCGTCCTCGTGTTCTTCTGCCTGTTCCTGTTGCCGTTCGTGATCCGCAGCGGCACCTATACCATGCCCGAATTCCTCGAGCGGCGCTACGATGCGCGTCCTCGATTGTTATTTGCGCTTCTGACGCTGTTTCTCAACGTCTTCGTGGATTCGGCCGGGATTCTCTACAGCGGGTCGTTGGTGTGCAAACTGCTGTTGCCGGCCGAGCCGCTTTGGGTGATCGTCGCGGCATTGGCGGGCGCCGCGGGGCTGTACGCGGCGTCAGGCGGTTTGCGCGCCGTGATATACACCGAGGCCGTGCAAGGCATCGTGCTGATGGCCGGGGCGCTCGTCATCTCGCTTGGCGCATTCAGCCGCGCCGGCGGCTGGCACGCCGTCATGACCGGCGTGGACCCCGCCATGCTTTCTCTGATCCGCCCGGTAGGCGACCCCGGAGTGCCGTGGCCGGGATTGCTATTGGGGATCCCGCTTCTGGGCTTTTACTACTGGTGCACGAACCAATCCATCGTGCAGCGGCTCCTGTCGGCGAAGAACATCGACCACGCACGCTGGGGTGCGCTGTTTGCCGGATTGCTGAAGCTCCCCGTATTGTTTCTAGTCGTGCTTCCCGGCATCTGCGCTCTGCTGTTGTTTCCGAAATTGCAGCGGCCGGACATGGTATATCCAACTCTCATCCTCGAACTGCTGCCGTCCGGTCTCGCAGGGCTGGTGGTCGCGGGATTCGTCGCGGCAACCATGGTGTCGATCGCGTCCCTGCTCAACTCCGCAGCCACACTCATCACCATGGACCTCGTCCGTCCATTCAACCCGTCCCTGTCCAATACCGAGACGGTCCGCGTCGGCCGATGGGCCACCGCCGGGCTGTACCTGGTCGCGGTCGCATGGGCGCCGCAAATTCGTCTCTTTCCCTCACTCTGGCAATATCTTCAGGCCGTCCTGGCCTACGCGGTGCCGCCGGTGGTCGCGGTGTTCCTGGTCGGAATGTTCTGGCGCCGCGCAAATGCCGACGGCGCCACGGCCACGATGATCGTGGGATCGGTCTGCGGCCTGGCCCTGTTCCTCTCCAATGCGGTATTGGGATTGACGCATCTGCACTTCCTCTATGCGGCGCCGATCCTCACGCTCGTCGACGTCTTGATCCTGGTGAGCGTAAGCGCCTGTTATCCCGCCGACACCAGTGCGGCGAGCGATGCGACCATGTGGAAACTCGAATTTCGGCGGGCGGAAAGAGCCCGGCTCGCGATGACGCCCGCGTGGCAGGACTACCGGTTCCTCGCCGCCGCGTTGTTGCTGCTCACCTCCGGAATCGTATTCATCTTTCGATAGCGCCGAACGTCCAGCCGCCGTCGGTGAGAGCCACGCCTCAGTCGCGCTAAAGCCGGTTCTGCTAGGCTTTGGTGGATGGAACACGACGACCTCGAGGTTTTGCTGCGTTCGCGCATCCCGCTGATCGCCGTCGAGTCGCGGGACGAAACCGAGGTGCTGAAGGCGCTGAACCGCGCCTGCACGCGCCTGCCCGCCAACAGCAAGCTGGCCGAGGAGACCCGCGGTCTCGCATCGGCCGCGGGACTGCCTCTGTTCCAGTGGACGGTGACGGACGGCCTGAAGCGCCTCGACGTCAATGCGGCCGCGCCGCAGCGCACCCTCAACGAACCCATCGAGATCTTGAAGCACCTGCGCGCCACCGGCGTCGCGGGCGCCTATGCACTGCTGGACTTTCATCCCTATCTGCACGACCCGACCTTGGTCCGCTATCTCAAGGACATCGCCCAGGAATACGAGCGCTGCGCCCGCACTCTCGTGTTCATCAGCTACTCGGTCGAGATTCCGCGCGAGATCGAACACTTGATGGCCCGCTGCGTGCTGGCCCTGCCCGATCGCAACGAGCGGCGTCAGATCGTGGAGGATGTGGCGCGCCAATGGATGCGCGATAATTCGCGCCAATCGATCAAGGTCGACAAGCACGCGCTGGCGCTATTGGTCGAGAACATGAACGGGCTTACGGCATCGGACACCCAGCGGCTGGCCCGCAAGGCGATCTTCGACAACGGCGCGCTGCTCGCTTCCGCCGTGCCGGCGTTGATGCAAGCCAAGTACGACCTGCTCAACCACAACGGCATTCTGCGCTACGAGCACAACACGGCCCAATTCGCCGATGTCGGGGGCCTCTCGAACCTCAAGGCGTGGCTGGAAAAGCGCCGCCCCGCCTTCGACGGCACCGCACCGCAGCTCGACGCACCCAAGGGCATCATGCTGTTGGGCGTGCAGGGCTGCGGCAAGAGCCTCGCCGCGCGCGCCTGCGCGGGGATCTTCAATGTTCCGCTGCTCCGGTTGGATTGCGGAGCGCTGTTCGACAAGTTCGTCGGCGAGTCGGAGCGAAACTTGCGCGAGTCGCTGGCCACCGCCGATTTGTTGGCGCCCTGCGTCCTGTGGGTCGATGAAATCGAAAAGGGGTTCGCCGCCGGCGACGCCGACGGCGGCGCGACGCGGCGCGTGCTGGGCGCATTCCTGACCTGGCTGGCCGACAAGAACAGCCGGGTTTTCGTCGTCGCCACGGCCAATGACATCTCGGCACTGCCGCCCGAACTGATCCGCAAAGGGCGCTTCGATGAGATCTTCTTCGTCGACCTGCCGGACGCCGGCACCCGCGCGGAAATTCTGCGCATCCACGCCGCCAAGCGCGGCATCGCGCTCGATTCAGGCGCGCTGGCCGCGCTCGCCGGGGCCTGCGAGGGATTTGCCGGAGCCGAAATCGAACAGGCCGTGGTGGCGACGCTCTATTCCGCCCATGCGCAAAATACGGCGCCCACCGGGGCGCTGCTCAGCGCCGAGATTGCCGCGACCCGGCCGCTCGAGGTGGTCATGGCGGAGAAAATCGCCGCGCTGCGCTCCTGGGCGGCCGGTCGCACGGTGCCTGCGGATTAGGCGATTGCGGGGTACGCCGGTATCACGCGACGCATCAGCGCAACAGAGCGAACACGAGGCAGCCGAGACCACCGACGGCGAGCAGTGCATGCAGCACCACGACCACCCAAGGATGCGGTTTGCCACGCAGATGAAAGCTGAGGAGGAAGAACCCTCCCAGTGCGGCCAGAGCCAGAACGGCCACACCGTACTTGATCGCAGCGACGCTGGTCGCCATCGCCACCAACAGCGCCAGCCCGAGCCCCGTTGCAGCGAGAACTCCATGCCCCAGCGTAAGAGGCACCCAACGCTTCGCGCCTCTGAAAATGCCCACTGCCATGACGAGCCCGCTGAGCGCAGCGTACAGAAATAGAACAATGGAAGCAGTTAGCATTTACCCAGTCCCCGTATATGGGCCGCGTGCAAGAGACGAGCCAATGACACGATTGCGCACGGTAAGCCCATTTGGCGGCCAATTGAGCGAATTGACTCATTCGACTGGCTGCGGCAGCTTCCCTAAAACACGAACAGTAAGTAGCTGTTCTACAAAGGGAATCGGGGGTCCGACACGGCAATTACCGAAAAATCCTAGCGTATGTTAACGCACCGAAGATGAGGGCACGCCCAACTTGTGCCCTCTGCCGACACCCTGAGTCGATGTTCACCCGGGCCGCGGTAGCTGCAGGACACGCAGCTCGTCCACCGTGTCCTGCGGGTTCCATGGTCGGCGCTGCACGACCAGGTAGCCGCCTTCTTCGAGTGCGGCATGGTCCGCTGCAAGCGCCGCAGCCGCTAAATGCAACTCGGCGGCCTTGTCGGTGCCGCTCCACCCGAGCCAGGTGTTGCGTTGGCGCTTGGCTTCGTAGAGCGCGGCGTCGGCGAAGCTCAACGACTGTTCCCAGCCAACCAGGTGCGGGTGTCCGGGGATGAAGGGCACGGTGGCGAAACCGATGGAGCAGCTGGTGCGCGCCACGATGCGCTTACCGACCCGGAAGATTTGCTTCGCGACCGACGCTCTGACCCGCTCCGCGAGCACGCTCGCCATCTCGAGATCCGCATTCAGGCACATCACGACGAATTCATCGCCGCCCCAGCGGGCGATTCGATCGTCGGATCGGAACACCCGGCGCAGGATCTCGGCAAACTGGATGAGGACCGCGTCGCCGCCCTCGTGGCCGTATTGATCATTGATCGGCTTGAGGAAGTCCACGTCAACGACCATCAAGGCGCATCGCTCGGGTTGCGCCGCCGCTGCCGTGCGTGCCTGGACCGCCATCGTGTCGTGCAGGAATCGGCGATTGCCGAGTCCGGTCAGGGGATCGGATACGCTCGCCTCGCGCAGCTGCAAGTTCGCCTTTTCCATGTCGCGATTTCGTTCGGCGAGTTCCAGGGTCCGCGCATCCACTTCCGCCTTCAGGCGGTGGGCGTAAGCGGCCTCGCGCAACACGCGTCGATGCTGCCCGTACCAAACCAGAAAAACCATCGCGAAGAAGGCCGTGACGTACAGGGTTCTCGCCCACCAGGTGGCCCACGGCGGCGGTGAGACGCGAACCCGCAAAGACAGTGGCGTCTCGCTCCACCGCCCGTCGCTGTTTGCCGCGCGGACCCGAAACACGTAGTTGCCGCCGTCGAGATTCGTGTAAGTCGCCTGCCGCCCACCGTCGGCATGCACCCAATCGGCATCGAAACCCTCGAGCCGATAGGCATAGCGATTCTCGCCGGGCCCGGTAAAGTCGAGCGCGGCAAATTGAAACGTGACCGCCGCATCGCGGAACCCGACGTCCAACTGGCTCAGCATCTCGGGAGTCCGCGAAACCGGCTTGTTGAGCTTCATCACTTGGGTGAGAACGATCGGCGGCGGCTTCTCATTGAATCGCAGCCGTTCCGGCAAGAACGCGTTGTAGCCGTTGGCGCCGCCGAAATAGAGCATGCCGTCGGGAGCACGATAGTGCGCGCCGAAATTGAACTCGTCGGCTTGCAGTCCGTGGCTGCGGCGGAAGGCGCGAACGGTTCGGTCCTCCGTGCGGATCTCCGCGAGTCCTCTGTTCGTGCTCACCCACAGCCTGCCGGCGGAGTCGGATTCGATGCCGTAGACCGTGCTGTTCGGCAGTCCCTCGCCCTCGGACAGGTTCTCGAAATGCATGGGCTGCGGCCCGAACGGGTCGCCGACCGCACGGTCCAGACCGCCGCCGCGGGTGCCCACCCAGACGATTCCGTTTTCGTCGACATGCAGCGCATAGACGATATTCGCACCCAACGAGGCCGGTTCCTTGGCGTCATGAACGAAGTGCGCGAAATGCCCCGAGGCGGGGTCGAGCACATTGAGACCGCCGCCATCGGTGCCGATCCAGATGAGGCCGGTGCGGTCCTCTGCGAGCGCGGTAGCGCGATCGCCGGACAATCCGTTGGTCTCCGAGCGTCCATGCGGATAGCGGGTCACACGGTCGGAGTCTGGATCGATTCGCGCCAGGCCGCCGCCGTAGCTGCCCACCCAGATTCTGCCGCGCGCGTCGCGCATCAAGCTCATGATGCCCGGAGCCGGAAGCGAAGCCGGATCATTCGGCACGGAGCCGAAGTGCGTGATTTCACCGCGCGCCGGGTCAAGACGCTCGATGCCGGCGCTCATGGTGCCGAGCCACACTCGGTTACGGTCGTCGGTCACCATGGCCATTACGGTGTCGTCGCGCAGCGCGAGCGGCGTGTCCGAGCCGCGCCGGTAACGCGTGATCGCCCCGCTCTGCGCATCGATCGACGCAACGCCGGCGCCGAACGACCCCACCCACAGGGTGCCATGGCGGTCGACGGCAAACGAGGTGGTGCTTTGGCTGCCCTCGTCGCCGAAGCGGTGATGGCCGAAGGTCCATGAGCGTGGATTCCAGCGCCCCACACCGCCGCTCTTGGTGCCCACCCACAGTAAACCGCTGCGATCTTGATATAGCGATACGATGTTGTTATCGGGCAGACTGTCGCGGTTCGTCTGGTCGTGGCGAAAGACCACGAACTCGTCGGAGCGCCGGTCGAGCAGCGCGAGACCGGCCGACGTGCCGACCCATAGGCGCTGTTCGTCGTCCTCGAGCAACGCCGCGACCCGTCCGTCCGGCAGAGAGCTCGGATCGCCGTCGCGGTGCCGGCGCATCGTGAACGCGGCGGTCGACGGGTCATAGCGTGCAAGAGCCGCGTCCAAGCCGATCCACAAAGTGCCGCGTGCATCGACAAGCAGCGCGTTGACCTTGAGGGCCGCGTCATTCGGTACGCCCGTGGCCCGCAGACGGGCGCCGAATTGCTCGACGCGGCCCGAATCCGGGTCGAGACGATCGAGTCCGCTCGCCGTTCCGATCCAGATTTTGCCGGCGGAATCCTCAGCTAAAGAGAATATCGAGTCGTCGCTCAGCGAGTTGGCGGACAGATCGCGCCGAAACTGCCTCGCCGTGTGCCGTGCCGTGTCGAGAGCAATGACCCCGGAGTCGTGCGTTGCAACCCAAATTCTGCCGTTGTGATCGATGTGGAGCGCGCGTATCCGCTCCTCCGGGCGCAGGGTTGCCTGGTCGGAATGTAGATCCGGCGAGCGGAAACGGCCGAGGATCGCGTCGCGCCATACCAGTCCGCCGCCATCGCTGCCGACCCACAGGCGCCCGGTCGTGTCGCAGCCGAGCGCCGCGATCCAGCTGTTTGGCAGCGTGTCGGCGTCGTTGCGCTCGTGAATGAAGTGCCGGATTTCGTAACCATCGAAGCGATCGAGGCCGTCCTCGGTGCCGAACCAGAGAAAACCCTGCGCGTCCTGAACGATCGCCATGATCGTGCCCTGCGACAGCCCTTCGTCGCTGCCGAGGTGCGCAAAGACCATCTCCGGTGGGGTTGCGGCGGACGCGCCGATCGCACACAGCAAGGCGATGCCGCCAACGATCGCCTGGACTGCTCCGGCGCACCGCCGCCGCCGCGAAGGCGGTCTGGCGGCCTCGCCCCGGATTGAAGTCTTATGGGCCGGCACTTTTCGAATCCTTGGTATTGCGCGAGGGCCTGGCTCTGTCTGATGGGGCACTCCTGCCAGACTAAACAAATCGGCGGGGTCGCGCATGGCTTGACCCCGATACCGATAAGCCGATCACATTGGGCGCCTTCGGATCGCAACCGCGCCGAGGAAGCTTCGCGCCCGGCGCCCATCTGATTTAACAATCCCGTTATGCGATGGACTTCACGTGCCAGCCACACGGCGGCTGTCCTTGAACTTCTTTGAATCCATTGCTGGTGGGGGCGCTACTCCTGGGCGTTCCACGATTCCATGGCCGTCGTCGTGGAAGCGGGGGCCAGCGCGCTCGAGTTCCACAGATAGCCGCTGTTCCACAGATAACCGCTATTCCACAGATAACCGCTGTTCCACAGATAGCCCTCGGTCGCGAGCGTGCCGTTCGCCGGGGAATAGCTCTGATTCCAGACGAAGCCGCTATTCCACACATACCCGTTGTTGACCCACATGTAGCCGTTGCTCCATTGATGCGCCTGGGACTTGGCATATGACTCATCCCAGATGTAACCATCGTTGTTGAGCGGAACGCCCTGGGAATTGACCAAGTAGAATTTCCCCGTGACCGTGTTGCGGGCCGCCGGACCCCAGTAATGAGTCGTGCCCGCGATGTCCGCGGCGATGTTGAGTCCTTGGTTGGCGCAGTTGCTCGCCTGACTGTACACCGCCGCATAGGCATTGATCCGGCCCGCTCCTTGCTGATAGATGCTGTAGGAAGCGTAGCCGGACGCACTCAGCGCCGAGTCCGCCGTGATGAGCAGGCGGCACTTGACTTGATCCGGGGTCAAGGAGGGGCTCGCCTGCAGCATGAGTGCAACGACGCCCGTGGTGACCGCCGCAGCCTGCGAGGTGCCCGACATGATGAACAGGTTTTCATCGTAGGAAGCGAATTGCGGGTAGGTCGCGGCCAGCAGCTGCGCCGGCAGCGTGGGGCCCTGACCCGACGCCATGAAGGCGGCGAGGTGTCCGCCCGGCGCCACGACATCGGGTTTGACGAAACCTTCGAAGGTCGGGCCGGCCGAGGAGAACGACGTCACCCCGTCGTCCGACGGATCGTTGGGCGTGAAATTGTCGGTCATGGCGCCCACCGTGATCACGTACGGCGTGTTGCCCGGCACGGCGATGGTCTGCGCCGCGGGTCCGAAGTTGCCCGCCGAGGCCACGACGACGATGCCCGCCTGCCAGAGTTTCATGACCGCCTGGTCGATGGGATCGTTCCAGTAGAAGGATTGCGGCGCGGCGCCGAAGGACATGTTGACCACGCGAATGGCTCCATACGTCGTTCGGTTGGCAAGGATCCAGTTGAGTCCCTTGAGGACGTTCGCGTAGCTGCCGTTGCCCGTCCCGTCGAACGCTTTGACGTTGATCAAATGCACCATCGGGGCGATCCCCTCGGGCTCACCGTTCAGCAGCGGGTCGCCGGTGGCGGAACTCGCAATCAAATTGGCGATGTGGGTGCCGTGGCCGTAGGTGTCGGTGACGCACGGCTTCTGCGGGCATGGATGCTGGGCATCGACCAGCACGTTCGCGATGACGTCGTATTGCGCCACCATGCGGCCGTTCCCCGCCAGGTCGCGCATAAGCCCTTGATCCCACTGCTGCATGCCGCTGTCGAGCACGGCGACGGTCACACCCAGACCGTTGATTCCCTGCGCGGCGAGCTGGTTGACGCCGGTCAAGCTGCGCTGGTAGACATCGGGGATGACGGAGGAACTGCCTTGAGTGGCGAGCGGTTGGTCCGCGAACAGCGTGACGCCGCGAATATCGCTGAGATAGGCGACTTCCGCCGGTGTCAGCGCTGCCGACACGCCGTCGACGATGGGGAGTTCGTTGGTCACCGCCCCGCCGGCCTCGCGCACGGCGTCGGCGGCCTGCGCCACACTATGCGCCTCGACGATGTATACCTGTGATTCCGCGGATGCCAGGCACTGTGCCGTGGCCAGCGAACAGCCCAGAACAACCGACATTGAGAGCCACGACGTGTTCGTTTTAGTCATAAGTATCCATCGAGTTCAAGACAGCCAATGGGTTGGCGATGGGGTGTATTAAAGCTCCTCCGTCGTTCGGCGGATGTGTCCGCTGGTGCCCGCCTGGACCGGCCGAATTGACACCGCGTCTCATAACCGGTCTGTTAAACGGGGCGGATCAGCGCGATCGCGCTGACGCTCGGCAATGTGCCGAACTCATTATGACAACCTGCGCGTCGCGCGCGGAGAACGCCGCGCCGACGCGCGGCAATGCGCAACGATCAGATTTCGAGGAACAACTTGTGTAGGCGCAGCGATTCATCTTCGGCCAGCTGCCGCAATACCTCATCGAGCGGCTCCGGTCGGCCGAACGCATAGCCTTGGGCGTAATCGACGCCGAAACCGCGAACCTTCTCCGCGATGGCTTCGTTCTCGACAAACTCGGCGACGGTGTCTATGGCCATGCCCTTTGCGAGTTCGACGATGGCCCGCACCGTCGCTTCGGAGTTCTTGTTGGTCAAGATATCCTGGACGAAGCCGCCATCGATCTTCAGGCGAGAGACCTGCAGGCTCTTCAGATAAGCCAGGGAGTTCACGCCGGTGCCGAAATCGTCCAGCGCGAACCGGCAGCCCAGGGCTCTGAGGCGGCGCATCAATTCGCTCGCTCGCACGAGATTGCGGACCGCCGCCTGCTCGGTTATCTCCATGATGACGCACTCGGCCGGCAGATTCGCCGACTTTAGCTGCTCGCTGATGTGCTGGATGGAGTTCTCATCGTCGATGGTCTGGCCGGACATATTGATCGAGATGGACAAGCCGCGCGTGCTCAGCATGCTGCGGTAGGGCGTCAGCGTTCGAAGCGCCGTCTTGAGCACCCAGCGATCCACCGACGGCAGAAGTTGATAACGATTGGCGGCCTGCAGCATCGGACTCGGAGCGATGATTTCGCCGTCCTCTCCCTTGAAGCGCAGCAGAATTTCGTAGCCGCCCACGAGGCTTTTGTTCTGCAGCGGGGCGATTCGCTGTGCGTACAGAATGAGCCTGTTGTTCTTGAGCGCCGAGCGCAGCTGGCCGACCGCGATCGCATCGTCGTGCTGGCGCATCATGCTGCCGTCTTCGCAAGCGTAGAGCTCGACGCGATTGCGACCCCGGCCTTTGGCCGTCTTGCATGCGACCTCGGCCGCCGCGAGCGAACGCGCCAATCCCTGGGGCATCGGCACGAGGGAGGCGATCCCGCAGCTGACGGAGACTTCGACGGGGTTGTCGGCCGGCCCGATGACGAGGCGGGATGCGGCATGCAGCAGTGCTTCCGCAGATTTCGCGGCCGCCGCCGCATCTGAGTCCGGGAGAATGACCGCGAAACGGTCACCGGCGATGCGCGCTGCGAGCGCTCCATCGGGCAGCAGAGGCGGCGCCAGGATTTCGCTGATTCGCACGATGAGTTCGTTGCCGAGTTCAAAGCCGTGCAGTTCATTGATGACGTGCATATGATCAACGTCAATGTAGACAGCGCTGCGATCAGGGGCGTCCGGGTCTTCGCAAAGACCCAGGTACATCTGCTCCAGGCCGCCGCGGGTGTACAGCCCGGTCATGAGGTCGAACTGTGCGTCGACGATCGAAGCGCTTTCGCGCCCGAGATGGCGTGCGAGGAAGACGTGCCGCGTCGAGAAGTCGGGGTGGTCGGGCGGGTTGAAGAACGCCAATACACCGAGCACACGACCCGTATCGCGCACCACGGGGACTGAAAGGATCTTGCAGCGCGTCACTTTCTGCCCGTTGCGGCCCGCGCTGTTCATGATCAGCGGGCGCTTACGCCGCTGGGCCCAGTGAATGAGGTTGCGCTCGACTTGCTGCCAGATCCCGTCCAGCTGCTCGGAATTGAGCGCATCGCGATTATGCGTAATCAGCAAGTGCCGTTCCGGGATGGCGAGAACGGCCAGGGCGCTGCCAAGTCGATCGGCGGCCGCGATCAGCAGCTCCTCTGCGATGCGCCGATCGTCGACAGCCCCTTTCAGCTTGCCGGTGACCTTGAACAGCCACTCGAGTTCGGCCGTGCGCTCCGTGAGCGCTCGCATGCGTTGCCTCGCAGGGACGGCGGCCGCGAGTTCACGGTGCGCACAGGCGAGCAGCGGCTCCAGGATACGTGCGACCTCGGCTGCGTGGCGGGATGGCCGCGCCGGCGCCGCCGCGAGTTTTTGGCGTACGCATAAGACAGCGAGCAGAACGCCATCAGACTGTTGCACGGGAAGCGCGGTCAACCACTCACCGCTGGACTCCTTGATCGCCAGGGGCACACGCGTACTCGTGTCCGCCCAGTTGCGCATGCACAGCCATTTCCTGATTGCCCGCGACCGCCGGGAACTTGGTCTGCCGCGCGGCCGAAGGTCCGTGCCCAACAGCGTAAAACCGCTGAAGTCTTTGAGCAACCTCTTCGCCAGGCGCGAATACGAGTCGGCCATCGGATCCGCCGCCCCGACCTGCGTGCTTTTCGTCACCGCTCAATGCTCCAAAGCGCGTGATTCGCGCCAGATTCATCTCCTTGGATTATGCTCAACCAGCCGTTGCACTTCTGTAACCCAGGACGGCGCACATCCGCGATTTATGAGACTTGGTTCACAAAGTCTTGCGCGGCGTGTTATTGCACTGAAAAAGAATCGGCGAGTCTCGGTGCTACCGGCATTGCTGTTATTGGTCCTACCGGCCATGAGCATGGCGCAAGTGGGAATCAATACTTCAGTCAACCGGGTCCCGGGCACGTGGGTTCTCGTTCCGCAGCGGGGATTCCTTCGACTTCAATCGAGTTGGCCGCCGCAGCACTCAGCCGGTGGCGGCACGCATCGGCTCAGTGGGCGTGAGCTGAATCGCCACGATGTCCACACTCGCCCGCGCACGAGGTGCTTCGAGGCCGGCCTACCTGAGGTTGCGATCCACGGTCGCGATCGAAAGTGGTTGGGCTAGAATTTGATCGATCCGGCGGCCGTCCATTGATATGACGCTCAAGCGCCAAGACCCCCAATCGACATGCTCACCGATCTTCGGTATGTGTGCGAGCTGGGAGAGGACAAAACCGGCAAGCGTCAAGAAATCACCCGGTGGCAACTCCTTCAACGCGAGAAGACCCTGGGTGTCGGTTATCGGTAGCGTGGCGTCGAGCAGGAACGAACCGTCATCGCGGCGGGTCACGCTTGGTTCCAGGGGCGGGTTTATTTTCGGCAAGTCGCCGGCCACTGCTTCGAGGAGATCCGTTCTCGTGAGGATTCCCTGGATGCTCCCATATTCGTCGACGACAATCGCAGTATGGGTTGGAGTACTGCGGAAGAGGTCCAGAGTGCGCAGAATCGATGCGCTCTCGGGAACGCTCACTGGCGGGTGAAGAGCTTTTTCGATGTCCACCTCCCGCTTCCCCAAGAGTTGATCCAGTAGGTCTTGCTTGCGCATGATTCCGACCAGCTCATCGAGCGAGCCGCGACTCACCAGGAGCTGCGCATGCGGACAAGTGCGAATCCGCTCCAGCGTCTCCTCCTTCGGTGTGTCGAGATCAATCCAGGTTACATCGGGCCGTGGCGTCATGATTGTCCGCACGGCCTTGTCCGCCAGGTCAAGAACACCCTCGAGCATTTGGCGCTCGGACGCCTGAATCGCCCCGGACTTCTCGCCTTCGGCGATCAGGAGGTGAATCTCTTCCTCGGTGACGGCTCGGTGGAAGCCAGGTTTTAGTCCCGCGATGCGCAGAATGAATGCCGTCGAAAGGTTGATGAACCACACCAAGGGGGCAGCGGCTCGGATCACGAATGCGAGTGAGGGTGCGAGCCGGCAAGCGATCGTCTCAGGAGATTTGAGTGCGATCTGCTTGGGCGCGAGTTCCCCGACGATGAGGGTCAGGTACGCGACGACCATGACGACGATGCCGATCGAGAAAGTCCTGGCATAAGGTGACACCGCCGGAAAGCTCTTGAGCCATGTCTCGAGGGGATCGCCGAAGGCCGCGCCGGTGAACGCGCCGTTGAGAATGGCGACCATAGTCATACCGATTTGGACGGTAGCGAGAACACGGCTTGGATCCAAGATGAGCGCCAGTGCCTCGGGTGCGCCTCGTTGCCCGTCCGCCGCCAGTTGTCGCAAACGGCTCGGCCGCGACCCTTTTCAAACACCCGGAGCGCCGCGTTCATAGGAGAGTAACCATTTCCTGGGGGTGTGCGGTGCATCCGTCATTACATCTGACAATTGACTTGTCGTCATTGTGCGGTCCGCACCCCCAAGATCCGGGCGCTCTCCGATACCGGCGGACCCATGGAACGGGTCCGCTGGGAAGCACTACTGCTTGGTTGCGGCTGCGCGCGTCTTGAAGTACTCGTCGTAGCGCTGCACGAAGTCCTTCGAGGCCAACGGCAGATGGCAGCTGCGACACTTCTGGTAGTCATCCGCGGCGGCCTTGCCATCGGCGGTGAAGGATCCGTAGATCCAGGAGCCGTTCTCCAGCCCATCGGGCACGCCCTCGGGGGTGCCCTTGATCTTGCGCATGACGAAGATGCGGGCGATCGAGCCAGAGGTCAGCTCGCCATTGGCACCCGGGGTCGCCTCGTGGTTTTCCATCACGAAGGTCGTGCCGACCGGGAAGGGATCGCCTTCCTTGGCCTTTGCGCCGACGGAGTTCACGTACAGTTCACGCACCTGCTTGGCGTCGGGCCGCTGCACGTCCTTGAGAAACACTGCCCAGTGGGTGTAGTGCTTCGGCAGCGGAATACTGCCATCGTTGATCGCGTCGGCGGCGAGCGCCACGGTCATTCCAAGAGCGCCGACGATCAGCGTTGCCAACCGGATATTCATGGTGCGGACCTCTTACTTCAAGACGACACGTTGTTGATTCACCACTCGCGGCGGCTCGCGGCGGCTCGCGGCATCTTAGCATTGGCCGGCGCCCGAGGGCTTCCTCTATGGCATCGGCATGCGAGGGAAGGCCCGCTTATAAATGCTCGTCGCGCAGTCGGCCACCGATGGCCGCCGACACGCTCGCGATGAATGCCCCAATCAAAAGCGCGAGCGCGGTATAAAGAGCCGCGGTGGCTGCGGACTTTCGCGCCTCGTCCACGGCCGCTTTCGCCTGTTCGCTGGCATCCTTAATCGATTGAATGAACGTGTTGACACGCTGTTTCGCTTCTTCGGTCGATACACCCGCCTTGCCCGCTACGAGATAGGCCAAGTATTGCCGATCTTCGTCGCCAACCGCTCCACTCATTGCGATGACGGCACCGATATGCATGACCTGTATTCGCGCATCGTCCGCTGCATAGTGGTCCTGCCCGTTACCCGTGGAATTGCTCGAAGCGCTTCCACGGAATAGCTTGTCGAGTTCATAGACGAAGCCTGGGGCGCCGATCGAATCCGGACCGCCGGAGTTCCGTTCTCCGCGCAGTTCCGAACGCCCCATGGTCGCAGCAGTTTCTCCGCCCGCAGCGGCTGTTCTGCCCACGGCGTGTACAGCGCCCCCAAGCACACTTGTCGCCGAGCCCGCCACGACCGCCGTGGCAAACAAGGTGGCCACCGCCCAAGTCACGAGCCCGTGTGCGGTATCCCGGAAGAACACCTCGTGGGTATGCGTTGCCAGCCAGCGGTGGCGTAACCGTCCCGCAATGTAGCCGCCCGCGGCGGCGGACAGCCATTGAGTCACAATCAGCCAAATCGTACTGGCGACGGTGAAGGCACTCGCCGAGAGACCATGGTCCGACCAGGGAGAAACCGACGCGAACCCAAGTCCGGCCCCCAATGTGAGGAGAATCAACGAGAGCGACACCGCCGCGACGGCGCCTGCGAAGATGGCCCCCCAAGATGTGGCGGGATTGGCCCGTAGACGAGCGGCGTCGTCAATAAACGGCGATTCGGAGGCTGTGCCGATCATGACTACACCTTACCGGTGCGAGCACAAGGCGAGCAGCAAAATGATCGGAAGAGGCACGCCTAACATCCACAATAGAATTCCGCGACCCATGACAACCCCTCCCCAATGCTCAATGAAGAAATGCTCCTGATGGCGCCCCCGCTGCTTCTGGGCAGTCGTGGCGCGGACGTCACATGGGGCGCTGGTAGGGCGTTCCGTAGAACTTGTGCACGCTGCCGGCCCATGTGCTGTCTGCCATGGACGGCCAGTGATCCTTGTCGAAACCGGGTGCGTTCTTGAGCGCGTCCTTGGCGACGCTCAGCGTAAAGCGCTGATTCTTGCTGTCGAGGTTCAGCGCTTTCCAAGGCACCGCAAACAATTTATCGCCCATGCCAAGGAAACCCCCGAAGGACAAGACGGCATAAGCGACCTGGCCGCTCGCCATGTCGATCATGAGTTCCTTGATGTCGCCTAGCTTTTCACCCTTGGCGCTATACACATCATCGCCTATGAGTGTGTCGGCACCCATCACCGACGGGCCCGGGCCGGTCGCCAAGGTGCCCGCATACATCCCGTATTTGTCGCGCGATATATAGTTCGTTTCCATAAGAGTACTCCTCAAACGTCATGACCCAGAGAGCGCAACTGGCTAATGCCGCCTCTCAACGGTTCAAGAACGTTCTCTTGGGGATCTGGCCGCAATCAGCATGTTCATTGGAGCATAAAGAGAATCGCCCGGTCGGTGCGCCATCCCACACATGACCTGTCCCGGCTTTCGACAGCCGCCGAGAGCGACGCAAAGTAAAGCCGCCCCACATCGCCCCCCTAAACTCCAGTAGTCAAGCTCTTCGGCGTGTACTTCTGTTCGCTCCGAGCGCTCCAGCGGTAGAGATTTTCATCCCCGCAATGAGGGCATTTGATCGCCGTCAATTGATCGTCGAGTTCCGCCGATGGCTTGCCGGCCGGTGCCGCGGCGGACAGCGCGATGAGCATTCCGCACGCTCGATTCTTGCACGGCCAACCTGCGTAAAGCTCGCCCGTCACCATCTGCTGCGGCGCCCTCACGTCGACGTGGCGCAACGGGGCCGACGTGGCTGGTTTGTGCGATGGGGTACCGCGGCTCTTTGTTGATCGTTTGATCGCCATTGCCGCCTCTCCGGTGATGCTGGTGGGGAGAGCCTACCTCGGGTGCGATGACTCTGCCAGCCCCGCCCGGGGGCGCCTCGGCGCCGAGATCCTGCAGCGTCACGCCGCCGTGTGCCTAGGCGCCGCCGCCGGGGAACGATCCCCGGACTCGCCGGGTCCACACCCCCACGCGCAAAGCCATGTGAAAAACAGCTGCGATTGCGGCGACCCCAACCACCATGAGGGTGCCGACCGCGTTGATTTGAGGGTCCAATCCCACCCGCAGCCCTGAAAAGATCGCCATCGGCAGTGTGGTGTTTTCAGGGCCGGCGAGAAAGCTGGACGTCACGACATCATCGAACGACAGCGTAAGGGCGAGCAGCCACCCCGACAAAATACCGGGCGCGGCCAGGGGTACGGTAACCGTTACCAGGACCCGCAGCGGCCGGGCGCCGAGATCCCGTGCCGCGTCCTCCAGGGAACGATCCCTGCCCATCACGCGGGCAAATACCACGGAGGCGACGATCGGTGTCCCGAGGGTTGCATGCGCAATCACCAAGGTGAGCATGCCCTTCCCCTGGGACCAGCCGGTCAGGGCCTCCGCACTCGCAAAGAGCATCAAGAAGGCAAAGCCGATGAGGATCTCGGGCGCAAAAATGGGTATCGCCAGCAGCGCAATCATCAGCGAACGGCCGGGGAATCGCTCGAGGCGCGCGAGCCCGATGCCCGCCAGGCCCCCAAGTACCGCGGCAATGGGCGATGAAAGAAGCGCGAGGACCAAGGAGCGGGACGCCGCCTCGCGCAGTTCATCGTTCGCCATCAGCGCTTCGTACCAGCGCAGTGAGAAGTGGATGCCGCCGCCCCCGGGAGGATCGCCGCAAAAGGAGAAAAAGACGATCCAGGCGATCGGGATGTATAGAAATGCAAAACCCAGCACGAGCGTTACGGATTGCCAGGGGCGTTGTCGTGGATGGTTCACAATCCTGCTCCCACCAGCCTTCCCATGGAGCGTCTGAGCAGGAGCGCCGGCGCCATGAGCAGGCCAAAGGTCACGATCGCGATGGCCGCGGCAAGCGGCCAATCTCGATTCTGGAAGAACTCCTCCCAGAGAATTCCCCCGATCATCATGGTGTTGCTGTTCCCGACCAACTCGGGAATGACGTATTCGCCGACGGCCGGCACGAATACCAGGATGGCCCCGGACACGATTCCCGGCAACGACAGCGGCAGGATGACCGTGCGGAAGACATAGGCGGGTCGCGCCCCGAGGTCCGACGCCGCGGCCAGCAGATCGAGCGGCAACTTCTCGAGCACCGCGTACATGGGCAGCACGAAGAACGGCAGATAGGAATAAACCATGACCAGCAACACCGCGGCCGGTGAATACAGGATGGCAATGGGATGATGGATCACGCCGAGCGCGAGCAACAGTGCGTTTATGGGCCCGGAGTCCCGAATCAGGCCCATCCAGGCGTAGGCGCGCAGTAGAAAAGACGTCCAAAATGGCAGCACCGCCAACAATACATAGAGGTTGCGCCGCTTCTCGGGCGAGCGGGCGATCGCGTAAGCGAGTGGAAAGCCGACCAGGATGCAGCCGCCCGCCGTCAGTGCCGCGTTCACGAACCCATTCCAAAACGCGGACAAATAGAGTGCATCGCTTCCGATCAATGCAAACGCGCGCAGGCTGGCGTGAATCGCGAAGTGGCCGTGCGCATGGGAAAACAACGGCGCAATGGGCGGGATGGAGTCGGCAATCTCGTGAATCGACAGGCCGGCGACCGAGACCAGGGGCAACGCCAGGAACGCCAGCAACCAGGCGAAGGGAATGGCGATGGTCAACCGGTCGACCAGCGTCAGGCTCCGGGCTTTCATGTTCGGAGCGCCACGGCGGCTTCCGGCGGAAATGCGACATATACCGCGGCGCCCGGCGCCAATGCATCGGCGCCGGTGTGGTCGCTGTTGACCACCGTGGCCTCGACCGCACGGCCGCCCGCCAGGCGAACCGTCGCGTGCGACAGGTTTCCACAGTACGACAGCCGTTCGATGACGCCCGCGAAATTGTTTGCCGAAGCGCTGGGTCCGCGCGCGATCGATATCTTTTCCGGGCGAACGCCCACGGCATGGCCCGGCTCAATCGACGAGTCGGCGTTGCAGCTGGCGGTTATCGTCAGCCCGTCTTCCGTAGTCACTTGGCAGTGGGACGGGAATCGTTCGACGCGTCCGCATTCGAATAGATTGATGGTGCCCAGGAACGAGGCGACGAAGCGCGTACGCGGGAATTCGTATACCTCGCGCGGCGTGCCGAATTGCACGATATCGCCTTGATCCATGACGGCGATGTAGTCCGACATGGCCATCGCCTCATCCTGGTCATGGGTGACGAGTACGAAGGTGGTTCCGACCTTGCGCTGGATGCCCGTCAATTCCTTCTGCACATCCGCCCGCAGGCCGCGATCCAAAGCCGCCATGGGCTCATCAAGCAGCAACACGGTCGGCTTCAGCACCAGGCAGCGCGCCAACGCGACGCGCTGGCGCTGGCCGCCCGACAGTTGGTCCGGACGGCGGGCGCCCAAGCCCTCGAGGCGCACCAGTTCGAGAACCCATTTGAGAAGCCGCTCACGCTCGGCGCGCGGCGTCCGGCTCGCCTTGAGCCCATAGACGATGTTGTCGGCGACGCTCAGATGCGGGAACAGCGCATAGCTCTGGAACATCATGTTGACCGGGCGCTCGAAGGCCGGGACGTTCGCCATATCGGCTCCGGCGATCGACAGCGTCCCTGCATCCGGATCGTGCAGCCCGGCGATCAACTGCAGCAAGGTGGTCTTGCCCGATCCCGACCGCCCCAGAAGCGATACGATGGAACCGCGCGGGATATCGAGACTGATCCCGGACAGAACGCGCGTTGCGCCGAAGGACTTCGAGAGGTTTCTGATTTGCAGTATGGGCCGCTCTTGTATCGACATGCTCAATGGCCCGTCTTCATGCGCAACCAGGCTCGCGAGAGCTGCCGGGTCTCTTCCATGGTGTAGCCTCGTCCCAAGGTGAATCGTTGCCGGACTTCCGGCGTCGGGTACACGATGTGGTTGTCGCGAAGTTCCGGTTCCAGGCGGTCGATGGCGGCCGAATTCGCGACGGCGAATCCCGTCGCGTGGGCGATCTCAACGCCTATTTCCGGGCGCAGGGTAAAATCGATGAACCGCAGTGCCGCCTCCCAATGTTTGGCGGACGCCGGTATCGCATACGCGTCGATGTACAGCTGCACGGTCTCCGTCGGGTGGCTGTATTCGATGCGCACGCCGTTGCCGAGTTGGGCGGCAAGTCGGCGCGCCACCATCGCATCCGCCGAGTAACCGACGGCAAGACACAGCTCGCCCCGCGCCAGCTGATCGTAGTACCCGGTACCGGTGACTCGGCGGATGGCGGGCCTGACCGACGCGTAGGCCCTGGCCACTTGATCCAGGGCGGCAGGCTCCGCCGACAACTGCGCCTGTCCCAGATAACCCGATGTGATCGGCAGCATGTCGACCCACGAATTCAGGACGCTGACCCCGCAGCTCTTGAAACGCGCCACCAGATCCGGCCGGAAAATCATCGCCAGGCTTTCAACCGGCGCGTCGGGCATGATCGAGCGAATCTTGTCGACGTTGTAGATGAGCCCCGTGGTTCCCCACATGTAGGGGATTGCGTAGCGGTTGCCGGGATCGACGCCGGCCAGCATTTGCAGCAGCTTGCCGTCCACGTTGCCCAGGTTGTGCAGCTTCGACTTGTCGAGGGGGCGCCACAGGCCCTTGGGGATCTGCCGGCCAAGGTGCGGCACGGCATTCACGGTGACGAGGTCGAAGCCGGACTCCCCGGCGGACAAGGTGGTCTCGGCCACGTCATTCGAATCAAAAACCGAGAAATTGACCTTGATGCCGGTTTCGGCCTCGAATTGCCGCAGCACCGGGTCCGGGAAGTACTCGGCCCAGGAGTACAGGTTCAGGACTTTTTCGCGCGCTTGCGCCGGCTGCGGCTGGTGCGCCGGATTGCATGCCGCGAGCAGGCAAGCGGCCGCGCACCAGGCGCCGATGATGAGCCGCTCGCGCACAGGGGCGCCGTCATTCACGGCATCACGCCCTGCCGTTGCCGCATGTCTGCCCGTCGAGAGTGGCGAGGGCCCCATAGAGGTCCGGTCGCCGGTCTCGAAAGCACCCCCAGCTCTCTCGATAGTCCCGGCATGCCTCGAGATCGAACGGCGCCGCCAGGACCTGCTCGCCGGTGCGGCCGGCGTCCGCGATCAGCGCTCCGAGGTGATTGGCGATGAAGGAGGAGCCGTAGAACGTCATCGACACGCCATCCGTCGTCTCGGTGCCTATTCGGTTGGCCGCCACGACGGGAACCATGTTCGCGCCCGCATGGCCGCGCATCACGATCCGCCAATGCTCCATCGAGTCGAGGTCCGGCGACTTGGGCTCTGTGCCGATCGCCGTCGGATACATGAGGAACTCGGCGCCCTGCAATACCAGGGATCGGGCCGCCTCCGGGAACCACTGGTCCCAGCATATGGCGATGCCGAGCTTGCCGTAGGCGGTCTGTACCGGCCGAAATCCGCTGTCGCCGGGAGAGAAGTAGTACTTCTCCTCGTAGCCCGGAGCTTGTGGAATATGGCTCTTTCGATAGTGGCCGGCGGTCTTGCCGTCGGCATCGATCACGACCACGGAGTTGAAGAGCGCGGCGCCTGCGCGCTCGTAGACCGACACGGGGATGACCACGCCGAGTTCCGAGGCCACGCCTCGAAAATGCTCGATGGTCGGGTGTCCCGCCAGCGGGCGAGCCAGCTTGAGGTAGGCGGAGTCCTCGACCGCGCAGAAGTACGGCGTCTCGAACAGCTCCGGGACGAGAACGACATTGGCCCCCTCCCGCGCCGCCCGGCGCACCAAACGGTCCGCCGTCGCGACGTTATCCTCCCGCGACCACGTACAAGCAAACTGAACGGCACCCAACGTGACTTTGCGCATCGAATTTCTCCAACCCGTACACCTTCAAACCGCGGACGATCCGGCAGGCACTTGCTGCGTGATGCAATGAATTCCGCCGCCGCCGCGAAACAGGTCGCGCAGCGGAACCAACACGACTTCCCGATCCGGATAGGCGCGGCGCAGCGTTTCGAGCACCTTCGCGTCTTCTGCGATCCCGTAGGCCGGTGCGACGATTCCCCCATTGGCAACATAGAAATTGATGTAAGAGCGGCAAAAGACCTGCTCCCCGTGCGGAATCACCGAGCGCGGCGCTTCGGCGATGGGCACGAGGGTGAACCGGCGGCCGCTCGCGTCGGTCTCCGATTCCAGCACTTTGCGATTTTCCGCCATGATCGCATATCGTGGATCTTCAGGATCCGCCACCACCTCGATCAGGAGCGTCCCGGGCCTGACGAAGGAGATGTAGCCGTCGACGTGGCCGTCGGTTTCCGTGTCCGTGGCATCGCCCGGGAGCCAGATCACCTTGCGTACGCCGAGCATGGCGCGTAACTCGGCCTCGGCCTGCGCTTTGGTCCAGCCGGGATTTCGGTTGGGGTTCAGCACGCAGGTTTCCGCGGTGATGAGCGTGCCCTCGCCATCCGTGAAGAATCCGCCGCCCTCCACCACCAGGCTGGAGCGAAAGCTGGGCATTCCGGCCGCGGCAGCCAATCGCTCGCCGAGGCTCGCGTCTTGGTCGTGGGGACGGTACTTGCCGCCCCAGGCGTTGAAGGTAAAGGCCGCGGCCGCGCGCCGGCCTGCCGGATCCACGACGACGGTCGGGGCGGAGTCGCGCAGCCAGGAATCGTCGATGGACAGGGGCAGCACGTTGATCGAGGGCCCACACCGCATCCGGGCATCCGCCGCGTGCTCCGGGTCCGCGATCATCGTCAAGGGTTCGAAGCGCGCGATGGCCCGGGCCACGCGCATATAGTCCTCTCGCGCCGTCTCCAGGTACTGCTGCCACACCTCGATCCGCTTGGGCCACGCCATCCAACATCCCGCATGCGGCGCCCACTCGGCAGGCATCGAATACCCAAGGTCAGCTGGTCTCATTTCATCGCCTCTTCGGTCAAAGGTGGAGAGCGTCTCGCGCATGCCCGGCCGCGTTTCCTAGCGGCGATAGGTCGCCGTGATGCCGATGCTGCGAGGGCGCACCGTGTGGTCGTAGAACAATTCCGAAGTGTTCGTATCGCGTGTATGGGAAAGCACGGCCTGTGAGTCCCCGAGGTTTTGCGCAAAAAGCGACAGATCGATTCCCCCGAAACGCAGACCGGCGCGCAGCGATAGATTCTTGGTCTCGGGGAGTCCGGTGTAGGTGGGATCGGAGACCCCGTTATTGGGATCCTGAATCGGCTGCAAGGCCGTTTGCGCCGTCGTATATTGAAAATCGACCCGCAGGTAGGGCTTTCGACTCGCAATGGCCGGAAAATCATATTCCGCGGAGGTGAGAAATGTCCACGGCGCCCCCGGCAGGCGGTCGCCGGCCGTCACGACCGGCTGCGACGGCGCATCGGGCCCTGTGCAGGCGCTCGGACCCGCGCAGACGGTATGCGTGTACTTTGCATCGACGTGCGCAACGGACACGTCGAACAGCAGCGCCTCGACGGGACGCGCCTGCACCTCGACTTCGCCGCCGACGCTGCGCACCTTGCCGAGGTTCTCGACGAAGTTCTGGCCGCATGCCGGCAGGTACACCGCTTGCTGGATGTTGTTCCAGTCGATGACGAAGCCGCTTGCGTTGATTTGCATGCGTCCGTCCCATAGGGAACTCTTCACGCCCAACTCGTAGCTCCACAGCGAATCGGCGGCATAGATCTCGGGTCCCGCCGTCAGGCCGATGGATGCGAGATCCGACCCGCAGATGGAGGACAGCGGACCGTTGATCCCGCCGGGCCGGTAGCCCTTCGCGGCGCTCAGGTACAGAAGATCCGCGGTGTCGGGCTGGTAGGCAAGCACCGCCTTCGGCGTGATGGGATTTTCGCTGTTGGAACCGACCGCGGCGAGCGGCGTCAGCGGGCCTGAAGTCGGCGACAGGAAAGGACCATAGTAGACGAGATCGCCGCTGTACGAGATGTGCGACGCGCGCACTCCCGCCGTCAATTTCCACGAGTCGAACGCCTTGAACGTCGCATCCCCGAACAGTGCGTATTGCCTGTCGATGATCTGGGAAATGGGCTGGGTGAGGATCTCGCCGTTCGGACAGGGGGCCTGCGGCGTGCAGAAGGGGACGCCGTACGCCGCATTGAACTCGCCATTGAGGTTCGGATCGAAAACGTGTTCCGTCGTGTTCTCATCGAGATGCGCGTAGAAGAGGCCGGTGGTCCAGACCAGCCTCGCCGCCGGATCCGGCGACTGGAGCCTGAATTCCTGGTAGAAGTTGTTCTGATTGTCGGCATCGTGCGATGTGCCGAGATCGCCGGGCGGCGGCGGCAACGTCAACCCGAACAGCGCTCGATCGAACTGGGTATAGTCCGAGATGGAGTGCTGGTCTCTGGAAAAGTACGAGGTATCCGAGGTCAGCTGGGCGAAGGGCGCGTTCCAATCGATTTTGACCGCCGCCAGATAAAACGGATCGGTGCTCGGATTTCTCTGGGCGTTGCCGTTCTCGAAGTTGCCCGCGCTCGGATCGGACAGCGACGGCCAATAAGCCGAAGTGTCCCCCAGCTTCAGCTGCTGATAATAGATCGACGGCGTTATCGACAGGCGGTCCGTGACCGCCCATTTCAAGGCGGCGCGCAGCACGACGGTGTCCTGATAATTGGCATTCGCGTCGGTTACGGCGCGGCTGGCGTAATTGACATGGTCGACCCAACCGCCGTCTTCGCGGAAGGACGCA
>Ga0302278_10000234_pt1 | contig 71638 bp, 49 predicted proteins | sample III_Bog_N3_2_FD_194543 | JGI IMG/M metagenome (GOLD analysis project Ga0302278, IMG submission 194543) | Peat permafrost microbial communities from Stordalen Mire near Abisko, Sweden - III_Bog_N3_2 | ecosystem: Environmental > Terrestrial > Soil > Wetlands > Peat | place: Sweden: Abisko...
CGTGTATGTTGCGGTCAGTGTGTCGGTGCCCTTGGCCAGAGATCCAGCCGGAACATTGATGGTTGCGCTGCCGCCACTGAGCGTTGTCGCTCCCGACGTGTAGCTGCCGCTGGTAAGCACAACCGAACCTGTCGGCGTCGGAGTTCCGCTAACGGTCACGGTCACCGTCAGACCCTGTGCGGTTGTGATGCTGGCTGGAGATGGCGAGACTGTAACTGTTGGCGCGGTTGCAGCTGCAGTCACCGTTTCTGAGTTCGTTCCCACGGCATTTGTGTACGTCGCCGTGCTTGCAGCGTCTGGCGTGTATGTTGCGGTCAGTGTGTCGGTGCCCTTGGCCAGAGATCCAGCCGGAACATTGATGGTTGCGCTGCCGCCACTGAGCGTTGTCGCTCCCGACGTGTAGCCGCCGCTGGTAAGCACAACCGAGCCGGTCGGCGTCGGGGTACCGCTCACCGTTACGGTGACCGACAGCCCCTGGGCTGTGGTGATGCTGGATGGCGAAGGCGAGACCGTTACCGTGGGCGTGGTCTTTGCCGGTGCGGTAATGGTGTAGGTTGCGATGGCTGTCGCACTCTGTGTGAAACCGCTGGCCGTTGCAATGGCCTGGATCGTCTCCGTCGATGAGACGGTTATGGCCGTACCGTCGTAGATTGCCGAACTGGTGTTCGGCGTGGTGCCGTTGGTCGTGTAATAAATGGTCGGATTCGGCGTCGTGTCACTGATTGTCACCGACTGCGTCGAGCTGTAATTGCCCCCCTGCACGCTGAATGTCGGCGTGGCCGCGGCTGGATTGGTGACTACTGTTCCAGCAGGCTGATATTCCCAAACGTCGTTGAGAAGGCCGATGTGGCTTCCGTTGGCATCGACGCCAACTCCGCCCAAAAGCCAGAAATGGCCGCTGCTATCTGTCCAATGCGCAGTGAGATCACGACCCCCTGGGATGTTTGCTACTGCCGGTGATCCCAGCGTCCCGTAGACGGCGGGCTCTCCACAGGAATTAGTGAAGCCGAGTACGCAGTTGCTCCCGATAAGGTTGCTTCCTCCCATCCACGTCCATTGCTTTGTGGATGGGTTGAAGCTCCAAAGGTCGTCGAGTAAACCGGCGCCTCCTCCTACATCGATGCCGGTCCCTCCATAGAGCCAGAGATTGCCGTTGCTGTCGATCCATGATGGAGCCCCTGAGCGTCCTCCAGGGATGTTTCCGGTGGCCGGCGAACCTAGTGTGCCGTACACCCCGAGCTGGCCACAGATCGGGTACGACGCTTCGTATTGCAAGGCGCAGTTGCTCCCGATGGTATCGCTTCCGCCCATCCAGGTCCATTGGTCCGTTGCAGGATTGAACTCCCAAAGATCGTTGAAATCCTCGGTCTGCGGTGTCACGGCGGGGACGGTTCCGCCAAACAGCCAGAGGTGGCCACTGCTGTCGGTCCATGTGGATGCTAGCGCGCGGCCGCCGGGGATATTGGCGGCGGAAGCTGTTCCCAGCGTGCCGTACACTCCGGGTTGACCGCCGCCTACTCCGACTGTACTTCCCCCCATCCATGTCCATTGCAACGTTGAAGTGTTGAGCTCCCAAACGTCATTCAGATAGTTGGTGGTGCCGGTTGAATCGAAGCCATAACCTCCAAAGAGCCAGAGATTGCCGCTGCTGTCGGCCCAGGTTGCGGCTCCTACGCGGCCGCCGGGAATGTTTCCGGCAGCAGGCGTTCCCAGCTTTCCGGGCACTCCGGGTTGTCCGCAGGTCTGGAAAGGAGCAGTTCCCAAACAATCGCTCCCGACTGAGTTGCTTCCTCCCATCCACGCCCAAAGCTTGGTTGAAGGGTTGAACTCCCATAAGTCATTCAGGAACCCGAAGGCTCCATTGGCATCGAAGGCATACCCTCCAAAGAGCCACAAATTGCCGCGCTTGTCGATCCAGGTTTCAGCGCTGTCTCGGCCTCCGGGGGTGTTTGCGGCAGCAGGCGTTCCCTTTGTGCCGTACACGCCCGCTTGCCCACACTGACCGGTACAGGTTGGCGCAGTCTTGCTTCCGCCCATCCATGCCCACTGGTTCGTTGCAGGATTGAACTCCCAAAGGTCGTTAAGCTCGCTAAGAGTGGCGCCGTTGGCGTCGTATCCAAAGCCCCCCAGGAGCCAGACATTGCCATTCTGGTCGGTCCAGATTGCAGCGTTGTCGCGGCCTCCAGGAATGTTGCCGGCAGCGGGAGTACCCAAAGTGCCGTAGACCCCCGGCTGGCCAGACTCAGTGTTGGGGATGGTGCTGCTTCCGCCCATCCATGCCCAATTGCCAATAGGGCTGGCAACAGGCGGCGCGATCGTAAATGTGCCGGATGCGACTGCGCTGTTGAAGTAGTTCGTTGCAGCGGCAATCGCCTGCACCGTTCCGGTGGAGGTGATTGGGATTCCGCTGCCACTGACATATACGGAAATGGTGGTCGTCTCCGACATTGTAGGGTTGGTTGTCGGCGTGGTTCCATCGGTGGTGTAGTAGATGATCGCGCCCGGCGTTGTGTCGGATATCGTCACCGTCTGTCCGGAGGAATATGTGCCCGCTACGGGTGTGAACGTCGGCGTTGCAACTGCGGTTTCCACCGGAACTGTCAAGGTGTAGACAACGGTTGCCACCGCGCTGGGAGCGTAGCCGGGGGCCGTCGCGAACGCTTGAATCGTCTGTGGAAAGCCGAGGTCCGGGACGGTGAATGCGTCGTTGTAGACCGGCGAATTGATCGTCGGCGTGGTGCCGCCGAATATTCCCACGGTGTAGTAGATCTTTGCCCCAGGAGCAGTGTCGCTGATGGTGAATGTCTGCGTGTCGACGTATGTTCCGGTTGGTTCGCTGAACGTTGGTGCGGGGGCCGGCGATAGCGTGGTTGTCGCTCCCGTCGGGTGCTGATATTCCCAAACATCGTTGAGAAAGCCTGGAGTGTCAGCGGAATCGTAGCCCGCGCCCCCAAACAGCCAGAAGTTGCCGCTCTTGTCGGTAACGCTCGCAAAATAGTCGCGGCCACCGGGCACATTTCCGGCAGCGGCCGTTCCCAGGGTGCCATAGACTCCGGGCTGGCCTCCTCCAGTTGTGCCAACCGAGTTACTCCCGCCCATCCATGCCCAGTAGCCTTTGCTCGGACTGTACTCCCAAAGATCGTTGAGATCGCCGGAACCTCCGGTGGCAGTCACAACTGCGCTCACATCGAGGCCGTTGCCGCCAAAGAGCCAGAAATTCCCGCTGCTATCCGTCCAGCTTGCGGCGCCATTGCGGCCTCCGGGAAGATTCGACGCCGCAAATGTTCCCAGGCTGCCGTACTCCGCAGGCGTGCCTTTGTCGAAGGGCCCAAGTTGGCTTCCGCCCATCCATGTCCATTCGTCGGTAGAGGGATTGAACTCCCATAGGTTGTTGAGATCGCCAAAAAGGCCTCTGGAGTCGGCTCCATAGCCGCCAAATAGCCAGAAATTACCACTGCTGTCTGTCCAGGCTGAGCCATACTGGCTGCCTCCGGGAGTATTTCCTGCGGCAGGGGTCCCCAGCGTGCCGAACACTCCAGGGACGCCGCAGAGAGTGTAGTTGTAAGTTGCGTAGCAGTCCGCTGGCCCGAACGAGCTGCTTCCGTTCATCCATGTCCATTGATTTGTGGAAGGGTTGTACCTCCAAAGGTCGTTGAGATACTGAATGCCTCCAAAGAGCCAGAAGTTGCCGCTGCTGTCGGTCCATGTCGTCGCGCCCTGGCGGGCTCCGGGAAAGTTTGCGTCAGCCGGCGTTCCCAACGTGCCGTACACAGCGGAAAGAGAGAAGGTGACCGGCCCGCTTCCGCCCATCCAGGTCCAAAGGCTGGTGGAAGGATTGAACTCCCAGAGGTCACTGAGCGGATTATTTAGATATCCCCAGGATTGGGTGCCGTAGCCCCCGAAAAGCCAGAGATTGCCGCTCTTGTCGATCCAGGTTGCAGCGTTTTCGCGGCCGCCAGGGGTATTCCCCACGGCGGGCACACCCATGGTGCCGTAAACTCCCGCGTAGTAGGACGAAGTATCGTTGCCTTCGCCTCCGCTGATCCAGGTCCATTGGTTGGTGGTGGGATCGAACTTCCAAAGGTCATTGAGAAGGGTGCCCAAGCCGCTGGGGTCAACGGAGTTGCCTCCAAAGACCCAGAGATTTCCGTCGCTGTCGGTCCATGTCGAAGCGTTGTCGCGTGCTCCGGGGATGTTTCCCGCTGCGGCAGTTCCCAACGTCCCATACACCCCTGGCTGCCCTGCGTTCGCGCCGGGCACCGTGCTGCTTCCGCCCATCCAGACCCACTCGTTGCTCTGGGCATGAGCCTGCTCAGCGCTGCGGAAGGCGAATACCAGAAAAACGCTCGCGAGGCTGAGCAGGCTCGAGACGGCGCCCCGTGCGGACTTGGGGAAACAGAGGCGCAATTGGGCGAACTGGGAAGGCGGAACTCTCATGGCGTTTCTCCATGTCGTAAAGCTCTGATGTCAATCACAATCTATGAACAATGCCGGATCTATGAACAATGCTGGCACTGATACGCCGAACCTGACTAGTTGAAGCCGGGTCAAACGGAGACCGGCAACGCTCACCGACGGACTATGAAAACGTCTTAAAATCAAGGCTTTTCGACCTCGGTTGAGCGTTGCCGCGGGGACGGGTAAGTGCGATAATCAGCTCATATTCCTTCTCAAGCAAGTGCAACGACGGGACTCTTCGGGACATTTCATGACGCAGTACCAATAAGCAAGGACTCTTGATGTCAGCGCCGCAAAGGGAACGAACGAAATCCGATGGGTCTGACCTCGGGACGCGCCTGGATGGATGGAAAGACATTGGGGCGTATCTGGGTAAGGTGGAGCGAACCGTCAAGCGTTGGGATGCGGACCGCGGTCTGCCAACCCATCGAGTGCCGGGTGGCGGGCGAGCCTCCGTTTACGCCTACACACGAGAACTTGACGAATGGTTGAAATCAGGTAAGGCGCTTGAGGGAGACAATGCCTCGGATCCTGCCTTTGAGGAGCAACCAGAACGCAAACCGGCCGATTCTGCGCTAAACCTACCCGCACCGGAGAGCGAAAGATTTCCATCACCGCCCCTTGTCTCTGGGAGCGAGCTCACGCCTCCCCGGCGCTCGTCGCGGAATTGGTTATTGGCTGTTTTCGCGCTGCTGCTCGCCGGCAGCATTGGAGCAGCCGTCAACTCGCCGACCGTGCGTGCTGCCTCCGAGAGGATTGCTCAACTGCTGCCAGGCCATCTGACCGGTCGGCCGGCGCAGCCATCCCATGGAGATTCAATCTCAGTCTCTCCGTCTGAAAAGAAGCAAGCACACGAACTTTACCTGAAGGGTCGATTCGAATGGAGCCAACGCACTCCTGACAGCTTGAACCGCGCACTTGATTACTTCACGCAGGCGTTGGTTCACGACCCCGGGAAAGCCGAGGCTTATGCCGGCCTTGCAGATACTTACGACCTGCTGCGCGAGTACTCGACAATGCCGGACAGCGATGCCTACCAGCGAGCGATTGCCGCGGCAAAGAAGGCTGTGGAATTGGACGCCTCTTCTGAGGAAGCGCATCGCGCCCTGGCGTTTGCCGAGTTCTACGGCAGTTGGGATTTTGCCGACGGCGAAAAGGAGTTTCAACGCGCAATCGAGCTGAATCCAAACGACTCCCTCGCGCACAAATGGTATGCGAATGCTCTCTCTCTGCAAGGACGATCCGCGGAGGCCCTGAAGCAAATCAGCATCGCCCAGGAGCTTGATCCATCGTCTCTCAGCCTGGTAGCCGACAAAGGCCAGATGATGTTCTACGCAGGACAAAGAGAAGAAGGCATCGCGACCCTTAAAGAGGTTGAGCGCTCAAGGCCCGAATTTGTCTCTCCGCACTTCTACCTGATGAGGATCGCTTTCGATTCTCGCAACTATCCGGAATACCTTGCAGAGGGAAAGACCGTAGCGGAATCGAAAGATGATTCCGTCCTCAAGGATATCGTCGCTGTCGCTCAAACCGGATACACACATGGCGGAGAGCACGGATTGCTGGAAGCCTTGTATGAAAAGCAGGAGAAGTACTACGCGGAGGGAAAAGTCGACGCAGAGGATCTGGCCCAGACTTGCGACAGGCTAGGGAAGAAGGAAGAGGCACTTCGCTTGATCGGAGAGGCATGTGCCCGGCACGACACGCTTGCGCTCGCGGTCAAATTGCCGTTGCTGAAGGACGATTCGCAATACAAGGCGCTGATGAAAAGGGTTCGCCAGTCTGGGCCTGCCGGACAGAGTTTCCCCGGTCCGCAGTTGGCAACCCATAGCGAGCCAATGGGGGCCGGAGCTGCATCGCGCTGAGCCTACACGAGTCTGATGTCAGGGTCGTACTCGCGCCTTTCTTCCAACCCTTACCTTATGGAACGGCACTTTTCGCGCAAACTTACCATTCATTTTCAGCGAGATAGAAGTCATGATTGGCGAAGGCTTTCCGAACAACAATGGCGGATATTGAAGGGATTTGGCCGTTTCAAAAACTTGTCGCCGCACATCGAATTTGAACAACCCTTTTGAGACATGTCCGGTGCGGATCCTGCGAGAGTTTGGATTTCCCTTGCTTCTGTGTCAGCTTTTGGGCACCTGGAAGGGAAAATCGAATCGCCGTAGCTTTTGGCGTTGACCTCTGCTTTTTGCAGTTTTCTAGGGTTCGATTAGGGCGCTGAAGCCTCATTCTGGGTGATTTTGAGCGCTTTCTGAGCCATCAGTGCGCTTTAGAATCAATGGGTTACATTTCGTTGTGGCTGATACGGCAGAGGTCGCGGGTTCGAGCCCCGTCGTCCCCGCCATACACTCCAAAAGACTTACTGGACGTATGGCGATCCCCTCCCCGGTGCAGAAAGGTGCAACCCCTCCCTCGAGAGCAACGGTTCCTGCTCTAAGTGCCTATTTTGGAATCACTTGCCATAGGCGCAACGTCGTCGGTGGATTCGAGGGACAGGAGAAGTTTCACAACGGCGTTTTGCGCCTCTCGCTTCGCAGGAGTGACGGCTTGGGTATAGGTATCGAGAGTGAGCCGCGCCGATGAATGCCGCAACAGATCTTGCTGTACTTTGATATCTGTTCCAAGATTCCGGAGCAGAGTCGAATAGGAATGCCGGAAGGTGTGCCATCCGATTCGCTTGTTGATGTCCAGCTTTTCGATGGCTGGATGGATCTGTTTGCGCATGATGGTTTGACCCCAGATGGGGCGCTTACCTTTGGCTCTCTTGCTGGCAAACACCCAATCTCCTAGAGAAGGGAAGGGCGCAACCTTCCGCCATTCTTTCAACATCCCGGCCAGCAGAGGGTTCATCGGGATGGGCTTCGCGGAGGATTCCGTCTTGCACCTGCTGATAACACCGTGAACGACGGAACGCACGACGTTGATTTCGTCATTGTCGAATTCCAGGTCGCTCCATCGCGAGCCAAATAGTTCGCTTTGGCGCAGCCCTGTCGTCACATCAAGAAAGATCAGCAGTCGGGGAAGGGCTGTAACGTTGTCCAGTAGCCGTTGGATCTCGACGGCGTGCAGAATGGTTGGCACATTGCGGCGGCAGAGTGAAAGGGGAAAATATGGCCGGTGCGATCGGCTCTTGCATGAATTGAACCAACCAAGTCGCGTCTCAACACCGGTCAACCTCGCTTAATCTGCGAGCTTGGCTTGGTTGCCTGGGAAAAACCACGAACGAGCTTACTGAAACCTCACGAGAATAGCTGCCTATGCACACAATCTGTAGAGATGCGCGCGTCTATCCCTCTGGCGAGTCAGCTAATTCCCTATCATTTAGGGCCTTTTTGCGGCGCCTGAGTTCAGCGCTTCCTCAAGCGACCTCTGGAATTCAGGCAAGCTGCACGATTGATCTGCACCGCTGCAGCCGGGCAGGAAAATGGGGACGGTTTGAGGTGGATTCGTTGAAGTCAGGGCCGAGGCAGTTCGCATCTGGTGGAGGGTCTGGGCTGTGAAATAGGTTCGCACGCGAGACTCAGATGTCTTTTGATTCTTCCAGAGCTCGAAGATGAGCGCGCTTCCGGGGGGAGTGTCGTCGCGGCGGCCATCGATGATCCATGTCAGGTTTAATAAGCCTGCAATGTTCTCGATGTTGGTATCGTGCCCGACCAGGAACAGGGCTCGATCAGATGGCTTCCCAATCGCGTCCTCCACGGCCTTGTCAGACGCGGCCTGATCCAGGCTGCGAACGATCTGATTGAGCAGGTTGGCGGATTGGAGGCGCGCCACTGCCGGAGTCCGCTGCGTGAAATCCACGGCCGCGCTATGAAGCTCCATGATGGAGTTGAGATCGGCGCCCGTAACGCGTCCCCAGCCGACGTTGGCAGCGCTCATTCCCTGTGCGTATTCCAGAAGCAGATTCTCTGCGAGGGTTGATGCGGTATTGAGAGGGCCGCGCAATTCCGCGGCGTGATCGTCTCGCCCCGTGGCCAGACTGGCAGGCAAATCGAACAACGAAGTGCGCTTCTGTTGTGTCGCAGTCGATACACCGCAGGAGGCAAGCAGGTGATCCAGCGCTTGAATCTGGACTCGGTAGGCCACTGTGAGGTTGGCTGGATCGCCACCGATGCGGCCGGCAATGGCTGCGACGGCGATGGCCCGGTCAGAAGCCGTCAAAGCTGTTGCATCAGGGTGGAAGAGGGGGTCGTTTATGCCTTCCGGCCGAGCGATCACTGCCGCATTGCATCCGGGAAAAAGCCCGTCTGCAAGTGCTCTTCCGGTCTCGCGAGTCCGCTGGTCGGAGTCCGCATAGATAGTCACGCCACTCGGCTGCGAACATTCGCGGGGCAATGATAGACCCTTTGCGGCCAGCGCCTCTCGGTCGTAGGCACCGAACTCTCGCATCAGTTCGAATCCATGCGTGGTGAGGTTGCCAGGCGGCACATCCCACTCCGGCCATGGTGCGACAGAGTAGATGTTGTATTGTGCTGGGGTTGCGGTGGGTGAACGAACACCGTGCCGGCTCAGTACGACAACAAACCTGAGCGTTTCCCCATTGTGACTCCGATCGAGGAACGAGGCCTGTTTCCGGCGGCTTTCGGTATCAGCCTTCGCGGCTAACTGGGCATCCAGTGGAATGTTGAGGGAGAGGAGGATTAGTCCAACGCCGAAGGCGGAGCGCCAGGGACTGAACCGTTTCATTGGATTCCTGATGAACCGAATCTACCTGTTGTTTGCATTTCAGTTCGGCTCGGGCACGCGCCAACGCGGTAACATGTGCCCGAACAGTTGAACGGGGCATCCAGCGGATGACTGAAGCCTAGAAGTTGATCACCTTGTCGGCTTTCTCTGCGCCGAAGTTGTAGCGTAGGCCGCCAGTGTAGGTTGGCTTGTAGAACTCCCGCTGGTTTACAAACTGAGTGCTGCCCGTGTAATACCCGAAGACCTGGTTGTTGAGGTTAAGGCCAGAAGCAAGCACGCTCAACCCCTTCCAGACGCGGTAGGTGGCCTGTGCGTCTACTTGCAGGTGTGCCAGAGTCCACACGTCGCCGGAAGGTCCGGTGGGGCCAAGGCCGCTGGGATCTGCACCGGCGCCGGGCGCCAGCGCTGAGGAGATCCAGTTGTAGGAAAACAGGCTGGCGCCGTTGTATGAAACCCCCACTCGCATGGAGAAGCGCTCGGTGTCGTAGGTCGGGCTGAAGTTCCAGGTGTTGGCTGCCTGGTCGATCATGCGGGGGTGGTCGGGACGAAGCAGGACGCCCTTCTCGCGCGACCCGGTATAGCTGTAGTTCGCATTGATCCCGAGTCCGGAGAACGGAGCTTCAAGGAAACTTAGGTGTTGCTGGTAGCTTACCTCAAAGCCGTAGAGGTAGGCGTTCTGGCCGTTGATGAATTCAGTTACGGAAGCAGTACTGCCGGCCTCCGCCTGAGCATTCTCGATCTCCGGAAGCAAACTTGCCGGGATTGAACCTGCTGGGAGTGCTGCCACATTGACGCCGGTGGGAATCTGGAATTGGATCTGCGGCGCAGTAAGCTGTTTCACGAATACGCCTGCCTGGATCATGCCAAGCGGATGCGTATAGGCCTCATACAAGACATCGTAGCTATTGGCGTGTTCCGGCTTGAGTCCGGGGTTGCCGATAGCGGCGGTATTTGCTGTATCGTCCGCGGTCACATACGGCACCAGTTGGTATGGATCTGGACGCGCTACACCGCGAGAGTACACCGCGCGCAGGTTCTGGTTCTGATCAATCGCCACGCGCATCTGCACGCTTGGCAGCACGTCCAGGTACGACGGGTTGTTGTTCGCCTGGTTGAGCGAATAGCAGTTCGTCTGCCCCGTTATCGAGTTGCCTGGACACTGGACCGGCTGGGTCGCGGAGGTTCCGTTCGCTACCGTCTTCGGCGCCCAGGCCAGGACGTACCCTGAGGTCGTCATGTTTGTCTGCTCGAATCGAACACCCGTCTGCAGGTGCAGGGCGCCGAAGTCAATCGTATTCATCACATGGCCGGCTGGAATCTGCTCGATGGTGTGGAAGATGTTCGGCCAAGTGTCGGACACTGTCTTGTATTGGTCGACATCTCCGCCCAGGTTGCCGAGTGTGAACTTCTGCACCTTGTTGAAGTCTGAAACTGGTCCGAAGTTACCGCCAAAATAGCTCTTGTCGAAGTAGTTGGTGTTATCGAATCCGCTCTCCAGTGTAGCCATGGTCGCCACCGGGGAACTCGCACTTGTGGACCAACCGTCGTAGACAGTCTCCGTCGCGTCCTGAGACCTGTGGGCGTTGGCAAACTTGAAGCCGGCTTCAAAGGTGCCAAAGTGCCCGCGCAGGTTGTAGGTTTTCGCGAACGAAGTCTGGACAGTCAGATCAAGATCGGCCACGAGGCCGGTGGAAGTGGTGATGTCCTTGAAGGACCAGTCGGTTGCGGTTTGCAGTACCGAGTTTGGACCGTCGCAAGCATTAAATCTGGGGCGGTATTGGTTTGTCTGGCTGGCGGGGTTGTAGTTGCAGTAAACGGATGGGCCAATCCAGGAGAAATCGGCCTTCGGATTGCCAGCTGAATCCACTTCATAGGAACGCGACGCGGACAGTTCCCAGTTCAGGAACCAGTTGCCGCCCGTATGGTTGCCGCCCAGAATCAAGCTGCCAACAGACGCATTCGGGCGCTTGCTCGACGTGTAGAACTTCGGAGACGAGGATGCTGCACTCGGGCTCGGGGCTGTGATTACGCCTGTTGTCGTGTTCAGCGAGAGCGCCTTCGACACCGGCGAGTAGTACCACTTGTCGCCCCAGTCTTTGAGGTCGGAATAGATGAAGTGGGCGAAGTAGTTGTTGTTCTCGTTCTGCTTGTAGTCGGCGCTGCCCGCGAACCCGTAGCGGTAACGGTAGTAGCGGTACTGGCGAATCGTGTCGTTGTCGTAGAAGGGCTGCGCGAGCGTCGACAGCGGATCGAGAGCAGGCTGAATGTTGTCGATACCCCGGCCGTTATAGTCATACGACCCATTGGCCAAAATGCCGAACTTCTTCCGCAAGCCAAATCGCTGCCCATAGGTGCCGCCGACCTCAGCGTTTGCGCGGCCATTCATGATCGGCGTATAGCCACCCTTGGTAAACATGTTCAGGGTGGGCTGGTCGCCCGCGGTCTTGGTGCGCAGGTTGACTGAGCCGCCGATTCCGTTCCCGTCCATATTTGCCTGCAACGTCTTGTTGATCTCTACTGCAGAAACCAATTCAGACGGCACCACGTCCAGACGAACCTGGCGCACGGTAGGCTCAGGTGCGGGCAGTGTAACGCCATCCACCGTCACATTCGTGAGGCGTGGCTCAGTGCCGCGCACTTGAATGTAAACGCCTTCTCCTTCAATCCGATACAGCGTCACGGAAGGGAGCCGCCCGATCGCATCCGCCACATTTGCGTTCGGCAGGCTCGTTATTACCTCTGCCGGCAGAACCTGAAGAAGGTTGTCCGCCACGCGCGTCTCGTTGATCGCGTCGGCTTCGCCGTGGACGCGCTCAGCGGAGACGAGAATCTCTTCGTTGGCTGAGGCAACACTCATCACAATTGTCACGTTCTGCGCAGAGCTTTGCAGTTGAATAGGGGTCTCACTCGGCTTGAATCCAATAAACGACACAGACACACTGAACTTCCCAAACGGCACCTCTGGAAATTCGAAGCCGCCCGTGTCGTTGGTTGTGGTTGTCATGCCAATGGGGAGCAGCTTCAATTGCGCCCCTTTGAGAGCCGCTCCCGAAGCATCCACTACGGTTCCAGCAATTACACCCTTCGTGGTCTGAGCGATGGTGCGCGCTCCAGTCAAAACAGTCGCAATCAGCGCAATTAAGAAAAATAGATGGCTTTTGCAAAATGAATTCCGATTGAACATAAGGCCTCTCGTGGACTTGAATCCCGCATAGGGCAGGGTCCATTGATACGGCCGAAGTATGGCAATCGAGTCTAAAGAGAATCTGAGGAATCCAGCGAAAACAGGCTTATTCACAGAACATTCACTTTTGCCATCTACGATTCGGACAATGCGCATTCTCATCGTCGAAGACAAGCGAAGCCTCGCTGGCCACTTGGGCCGGGCATTGGAGGGTGAGGGGCATTCAGTTACGCTTTCATACGATGGCGAGGTGGCTCTCAGAGAGGGCAGAACCAACAACTTCGATCTCCTGCTGCTGGATGTGATGTTGCCCAAAATGGACGGCTTCAGTGTTATCCGGAAGTTGCGTGCTGACCGGATTACGGTCCAGACGATCATCGTCTCCGCACGCGACTCTATGGAAGACATCGTTCGCGGACTCGATGCAGGAGCCGACGACTACCTCACCAAGCCTTTCGCCCTCGACGTTCTGTTGGCCAAAGTGAGAGCCGCCGCGCGCCGCGCACCGGAGCCGATTCCTAGTGAAATCGCGATCCGCGATTTGGTGCTCAGGCCTCATCGATTTGAGATGCAGCGTGGCGAGCGAGTGGAGTCCCTCACGCGTACCGAATGCGCCTTGCTTGAAACGCTGATGCGGCGTGCGGGTACGGTCGTTCCTCACGCCGTGCTCATCGAAGCTGGATGGAGCAATGATATTGATGTCGGATATGACAGCCTCTATGTGTTCATCCGTGCACTAAGAGCCAAGATCACGCATCGCGGCGAGAGCGAGTTGCTTCAAACCGTGCGCGGAGTGGGCTACTCACTTCGTTGTGAATCATGTTAAAAGGCCCGTTCTCCATCTCGCTCCGGCTCACCGCATGGTTCTGCGGAATCTTCTTCCTCGGCTGGGTTCTCTTCGGAACGGCAATGTGGTTCACGCTCAAGAGAACACTCAAGGACGAGCGCTACCAAACCCTCTCTCGGCGAATGGACCGGCTTCAGCAGGTTCTTGCAAAGAGTGCCGGGGAAGACGAGGATGACCGAACCCGAGAGTTCACAGAGTTCGCTCGCGCCACAGGGAATGGATTGGCAGAAGTGTATCGGGTCAACGGTCAGCGCGCATTTCCTTCGCCGTCGGCTGCTGCGGCAGCCTTTAAATGGCCTGACGTTCAACGCATCGGTTCTGAACGATTTCAGCATGTGACTTCAGGTGGCCAGCCCTATTGGGTTCTTCTTCGACCGGATTCCCTGAACGGCGAGTCGCTGGTACTATTCGCCGCTGCCCCGGAGTCGGGCAATCTCGTAATACTCGATAGCTTCTTGAAGGGCCTGCTCGCGGCCGCGCCCATCCTGCTGCTTGTTTCCTCGGCCGGCGGCTACCTGCTGAGTCGCAAGGCGCTTACCCCTGTGGATAAGATCACGGCGGCGACACGGTCTATCAGCATTCGCAATCTCTCCGAGCGCATCCCGGTGACGAATAGCCGGGATGAATTGCAACGACTGGCGGAGACCTGCAACGCAATGCTCGGCCGCCTAGAATCCGCAGTCCTCCAGATCAAGCAGTTTACCGCGGACGCTTCGCACGAACTGCGTGGGCCTCTATCATTCACACGCACCGTCTCTGAGGTCGCGCTCAGAAATCCGAAACTCGATGCGCAAAGCCGCGCGGCATTCGAGGACATTGTTGTCGAGTCTGCCAAAGCCTCAGAACTCCTGGAGGGTATGCTCACCCTTGCTCGCGCCGACTCCTACTCGCTTGACGCTCCGCTCGAACAAGTAGACCTGGCTGACGTTGTGGAAGAGGCCTGTGGAATGGCGCGGCCTCTCGCCTCAGAACGTAGTCTCACTCTCCTCATCAATACCAGCCTGGCCTCACCGGCCATCGTGCTCGGTGACTTCTCCAGCCTTCGCCGCCTGCTTTGGATTCTTCTCGACAACGCATTGAAGTACACAAACACACCAGGCAGCGTAGAGGTAAGCCTGAGGGTAACGGGAGCTAAGGCTGTTCTCTCCGTCAGCGACAACGGCATTGGTATTGCGGAAGCTGATCTGCCCCGCATCTTTGACCGTTTCTACCGCGCCGATCCCTCTCGAAGCCAGGTGGAGGGCAGCGGCCTGGGTCTGGCGATCGCCAAGTGGATCGCAGAATTGCATCACGCCGAGTTGACGGTCGCAAGCGCGGAGCACATGGGCGCCACATTCCGAGTTGCATTCCAGCTGGACGATTCACCTTCAGATGGTCAAAGGGATCGTGCATCCGTCCGGGATGGTCTGGTGAGAGCGAAACCTTAACGTTGAACGTATGGGCACTTTTGCAAGTGAAGTAGTGTCCCCTAAACGTTTTTGGGGTCTAGCCTAATCCTGATGGGTCTCGCCGAATCCCCGCGCGCTCGATTCGGTCCAAGTTCTCAGATCCGATAGCTTCGAGTGCGGCGTGAATCGACTTTGGCTTACGCCAACACAAAGCGTAGCTCATGGAGAACCAAATCAGTACCAAAAGCGTGCAACTGTCCGTTGGCAAGACAGAATCGAAAGGAATGCAATTTGTTCCTTGAGAGTAGGCTTCTCCAACGTTTCCTGGGCTTCTGCGGAGCCTCGGGTAGGCTAGCGGCCAACCGAAAGTGATGTGAGTCAAATCGTGTTTGGAAAGGATAGGCGAGATCAAGTCTGGAATTCAACAATCTCATCCGAGTCGACTCTAAACAGCGACTCGGTCACCGAGAGAGAACATGATTGTTCCCGTGATAGGCTGCCGAGGAAGGGCGATTGTGATTAAGGAAAAACAGACTTTGGTGCGTCGAGGTAGCGCGTGTCATGAAGTGGCAGGTTTGAAAGGACGCAGGTTTCGCAGTTCATAGCGACTGGTCAGCCCATCGAGCATCAACGTGATCGTTGAGGCGGACATGCCAAGGCCTTTCACGCCCAGGGGGGCTCCGCTCAATGAATCGTATCGTTCTGAGATTCCGATCTTCAACGCATTCGCTACTGTTCTGTCAGCGATGTGCGCGGCCGCTGCGTGGAGCCCATAGGCGGCCAAGCCGGAGGAGACCTGGTAGTTCGGCACCGGCCAGACGTCTCCACGCCAGAACTCATCCGACTTGAATTGCTTGTCGGTTTGCGCCACTGTGGGAATTGGCAGGGACGTGGCCCATGCAGGTGTGGCAAGTACCGCTGCCATTCGAGCTGCCTGAGCCTTGGTTGGCACATTTGCCATGAGAGGCACAAAACTTCCAACAGTCGGATTTTGGATCTTGTCCATGTTCCCCGTACGAACAGCCTGGAAGCAGCCGGAGTGCTGGTCCCACATGTGCTTGCGCATGGCGGATGCGCCGTGGTCGTAACGGGCGCGACGGCGGCCGGCCATTGCTCGATCGCCCACGGTCATCGCCATCCGTGAGAGGGACTGTTCGGACAGAAGCAGGTAGGCGGTGTTCGCGGGAATGGCGATGTCTCCATACCACTCGCCGTTATCCTTCCCAGACGGGTGTCCGGGGTGCGCGATCATTTTCAAACCATCGAGATCGACTTCGCGATCGTAGGTCTCATAGCGCGCCTCCTGCGTGACTCCGCTGTAGGCTCCAACGCCAACCAATCCGAGGTTCATCACATCGCGCTCGCGCCAGTACCACTCATGAAAACTCTCAAGAGGTCCAAGACCGGCGCGAAGGAGTTCCTTGTCTCCATTGCGCTGGAAGACCCTTTCCATACCCCAGGCCAGCAGCGGTGCCTGGGAGTATGCAGGGAAGGTGCGCCACGTTTTGCCATCGCGAGAACCTGGTGTATCGAAGGGCGCCATGAAGTTGGCGACCATGCCGTGCATGAACTCCGGCTTGGCAGCGTTCCAGCGCTGTTGGAAGTCCCAGTAGTTTTGAAAGACGCCGCGAATCATCTCCTGCTGGCCGGGCAAGATCGAAAGCAGATCCAGAACGAACATCGTGTCCCATAACCATTGCGCGTAGTAGCCGCCGCCGGGAACGATCCAGCTAAATGCCAGTGGTGGATCCGGTGGACGGATCTTGCCCAGGACGCAATCGGAGTAGGCGTCAATAAGAAGCTGCCAGATTGCAGGGTCCTCGCAACTGAATAACGGTTTCAATAGGGCTGCGACCTGCTCGCGACTCAATGAGGCTTCATCTGCGTGCGGAGTTTTCTGCAGGAAAGCCATAGCAGACGGCAGCATAGCTGCGGACGCAACGGTTCCTGCTATTCCACTCAGAGCCTTGCGGCGACCTGGATTGAATGTTGTGAGTGTGCGCATGAATATGGCTTAACCCTCTGGCGAAATATTACTCCGGGGAAAGTTCAAACTTGTGCGGCCTGGGCTGGGCTGCCTTGCGCTGCTCCTCGGCGAGACTTGCGTCCTTTGCTTCAATCGCTCTGGCGGCTTCTGCACCGTCGGGAACCTTCGGATCTTCAATCGTCAGGATGAAGCGCGCCTCATCCAATCGAGTTCGCTTCAGTTCGATTGCGTCCACGCCTTTTGCCTGATTCTCCATCGGTGTTGCGATGAGTGCGAGGTTCACACCTGCGGCTAACTGCTCCCGCGTGAAAGAAGCGACTTTCTTTCCGTCGATTTGTAGCGCGTATCGCTGTGCGGGCAAGCCGCTGACGGAGAGCAACTGCTGGTCCATCGAAGACAGATCTGAGCTGTCGAGAACAAACCGTATCATTTCATCGTCAAGCGTCAGCGGCAAGGGCAACGCATTATCTGTCTGCGTCCAACCCAGTTTGCCATCTGTTTCCTTAAGGTCGTTTACCTCCGTGTTCTCCGATTTCACCAGCATGACCTTCGCCGCATCAAGTTGCAAAGCACTCACCACTGGCGATAGTCCGAAGGAGCGCGCCAGCGCCGCGGCCATCAACCAATGAGATGCCTCTGATGGATGAATGCGATCCGGAACCAGGAGCGCTGACAGGGAAGTGTTCCTCCGGATTCCCTCGTTCAGCAAGTCCGTCTCCGCACGGTTGAAATCGCTGAATTGAAGACGCGAAGATGCAGCCAACTCCTTCACGAAACCAGCGTGGCGGCTCACCACTTCGTTGTAATGGACGAATTCAGTGCCATGCGTGACCTCATCGTACGGAGTAGGAGAGATGAGCATCACTTTTGCCGCAGGAGCCTCGCTTTGCACTGAGGTCAGCAGCTTGCGATAACCATCCTTGAATATCTCGAAATACTTTGGGTTGAAGTCCATGTAGTAGCCATCATTCATGCCGAGCATAATGGTGACTACCGTGGGCTGATGGGGCAGAACATCGCGCTTTAACCGCGTTTGCATGTCGCCGGTGTAGCCGCCGTACACGTTGTCACCCGGCACACCAGCATTCCAAAAGTTGAGGTGCAGTTGCGGATAGCGGGTCAGGAAGAAGTCTTCAACGAATCGCGTGTAAAGCCGCTGGGCCGTGATGCTATCGCCATAGAAGACGATTCGGTCGCCGTCGTGAAGAGTCGACTCCTGGCCATTCGCTTGAGAGGTGGTTATTGCCATCAAGGCGAGCAGAACAATCCTGACATTCACCTTAATCATCTGGTCTCCTGCTGCGCTATCGGCGAGACTGCGCTCCGGCATGCGGGCATCGGCTGTGTTCCTGGCGGTGTACCCAGGCGACTTTCGATCTGGAGCCACACATCCGCCGGTGAAACCGGATAGGCCCAGCTTGCTGCAATCTGTCCTGAAGGGGAAATGAGCAATAGCGACGTCTGATTAGCGATGCTGGCCTTGCGCAGGGCCATCGCATCCCCTGGATCCATCTCCACAGCAGAATCGAAGTTCCAATCGGTCCGCCACTGCTCGAGCTCTTCTTTGCCCAGGAGCCGCTCTGGCACCACAACGGCTTCCAACCCAAGTGATGTGAACTGATGCGACATGCTCTCCATCAATACCAACTGCGCACGCGACGTGCTTGCTTTCGACTCCCCCGGCGGCACTAGTACCGCAGCCAATGCCCATCTGTTGAATCGGTTCTGAAGCCCGGCGGTCTCCACCCTCGATCCCACACTCTTGTCCAGCAAGCCCTGGAGGCAGTTGCACATGTTATCCGGCTTCTTAGCGGATGGGTCTGACTCCTCCGCGGCCGGAGGAGGAGCAACATCCGGTGCGCAATAGTGGTTTCCAGAAAAGTGGATGTTTGATTTCGAAGAGACGAAGGATCGAGGAAGGGAGATGAGCGTATTGCCCGCGAACTGATTGGGCAGGTCGCCCGTGAACTCTGCCGTCGATTGGAATGCCGGAACGCGCACCGTTGGATCCCAGACAACCATATTGTCGGTGATCTGAACCCCATTGAGTTTTCCGCCGTTCCACGTGTAGAGGAAGATGGCGCCTTGCCTCTTTGACAGTCGTGGGCTGCGCCCATTGTGAATGCAGGTATTCTGCCGAATCTCACTGTGGGTAGAATCTCCGTTTGAGCCCTCGGCGCCAAACACCGAAACACAGTAGCCCTGCGAGTCGTGAGCGAAGTTATGCTCCACAAGATTGTTCTCATCCCCATAGTCAATGTCGAATACGCCACCGTCAACGCCGGGGGAATCAGTGAAGTAGCCTTCGTTGTATGCCACCCGGCAATCCGCGCATCTCCATTCCCAGATTGCGTTGGGAGTGCCAATCGACTGCGTCTCCTGCATTCCGGTAAACCACGCAACGTTGTGTTCGATCACGCCATGCGAAACGCGCGCCAGCAGGATGCCATCACCCGCAACGTCGTGGACCATGGAATTCCGAACCTCGACATGGTCGCCGTGAACCTGGCCATCGCTGGCATCAAAGCCCGCGCCATTCACAATGATTCCCGCCCACTCCGATGTTTCGTAGGCGGTGACACCGTCGATGACGACGTCGTCGATGCGACTCTTGGCATTTGTATCTGGAGCAATCACCACCAGGCCGGAGTCTTTTGTCGTTGGGATGCCTGGAACGTCATGCACAATGACGTTGGTGATTCTGAAGTGGCGCATGACGGGCTGGTCCCCGCCTATGTGGATGCCGTAGGGAGAGCCGCCGACTATTTCCAGATTCTCAATCTCCCAGAATTGCTGATTGTGCAGCCTCAAGCCTGCTGCCTCGGCGCCTCCCACAACCATGGGCAACGCGCCCTGGCCGTAAGCGCCCAGATGAATGGGAGCCTGTTCGGTTCCTGAGCCCTTCGGCCAGAGCATCCCGTCACAGCGAGTGCCGCGCCGCAAAAGCAGACTGTCGCCGGGCTGATACGTGAAGGAATCCGCTCTGGCTACGGTGCGCCATGCAGTCTCGGGCGTAAGAGAGTCGGCCGCGTCGTTGCCCGCCTTGCAGTCAAGATAATGCCTTGACTGACCGAGAGCGCAGGGTGCCGCCGCCAATAGACAAAAGAGAAATGAAGAAAGGCACACCCGCATGCGGGAATCTCCTTCGGGCCGGTCCGGCGCCGTTTTCGCGGGGCGAGAGAGGTAAGTAAATAAGCCTTGATAGCTGCCGCCGACGAATATCGTACAGCGGCAGCCATGCGTTAACCGAAAAATACGGGGCCAAACCTGAAGCGCGGCGGGGCAAGAATCGGCTCAGAAGGTCAGGCGTCCGGCGAACTGCATCACGCGTGGCGAATAGCCACCGGTGATCGTGCCGAACTGCTTGCCCGCTGCGATGTTGCCGATTGGGTTATTGTAGTGGGCGGTATTGAGCAGGTTGAATGCCTCGAAGCGCATCTGGAACTTCATCTCGCGTGGCAGGGTAATTACCTTGAAGAGAGACAAATCTTCGTTGGTGTATCCGGGGCCATAGATGATGTTGCGCCCCGCATTGCCGACGATCAGTGTCTTCCCGGCGGCCGTGGAAGCAGCTTGCCCGGCCGGAACAACAAAGGCCTTGGTGTTGAACCACTCCGCAATCGATTTGTGCGGCACTCCTGGGCTGCCAACGAGATTGGGCCGCAAACCCGGATAGTCAGGATTGTTGCCGTTGCTGACCACATTGAACGGCTTTCCAGACTGCAATGTGGTAATGCTGTTTAGCTGCCAACCACCGAGGATTGCCTGTTCAACGCCGCTGGCGTTGTGCAGGAGCCACTTCCCATGGCCCACCGGAAGCTCAATCACCTGCGCCGCGACAAAGTGGTGCCGGATATCGGTGTCGGAGTTTGAGTATTCGCTCTTGATGTTGAACGGGTTCTGTGGATAGTTGCCGCCGCGGCCAAGATCGAATGGCGCAGGCCCATTGTCGAGGCCGTGCGCATAGGTATAGGAAGCGAGGATACCGTAACCGCTATGGAAACTGCGGCTGATCTTCGCCTGCAGGGAGCTGTAGTTACTCAGCCCAATCGGCAGGAGAGTGTCGACCTTGCCAATCGACGAAGAGAGATAGTTGTTCACGTTGTAGTTTCCAACCGCGTAGGAGAGGTCGGTGGTGTGTGCGCCAACGTAGCCGAGTTCTGCCGAAGTGGCGCTGCCGAATTGCTTCTGGAGCGTGAAGTTGTAGTTCCATGAGCGTGCGGTGGGGAACTTGTTTGGTTCGGCATACACTGTCTGCGTGTTGCCCCCGGAGACTTTGGTGAGGTCGATTGTGCCGCCGCTGCTTGGCAAAGCAATGGTTGTGGAGCGAGCCACGCCCGTGTCGAGATCGTAGGGCAGGTCGAAGCAATAGCAGCCAGAGTCGAAGTAGTTCACAAACTCCTGCTGCGTGAAGAATGGATAGTTCTTGGTCAGAATGTCTTCTCGCGCATCGTTCTCAGGAGAGAAGAAGATTCCGAATCCGCCGCGTGCTACCCATGTGCTGCTCAACTGGTAAGAGACTCCAGCACGCGGCATCAAGTCGGTCGCGTTTGAGTTCACCAGCGACCTTGAGTTGCCCCCTCGGCCTGCAAGCGAAAGCAGCAGCGTCGAAGTGCTGAAGTTCGACTCGTCGTTGCTTGCTTCGACGTAAGGCTGCTGGTACTCATAACGAACCCCATAGGTAAGATTCAACTTCGTGTTGATTTGCCAATAGTCCTGCAGGTAGAAGGTGTGTTCGTTGGCCGTCGTACTCGCGTTGGTGAGCTGCAGGCCCTGGTCGACGACATAGGGAAGTCCGAGCAGAAGATCGGCAATCTCATTGCCGCCGTTGTAATAGTAGGCATTTGGATCGTAGTAGGAGTATGTGGGGTCACTGGTTTGTGCATCGCCAGCTCCACCAATGTACTCATAGGGAGTTGGAAACAGGGAGAAGTTCGGATGCGAATTGAGATGCCTATATTCGTAGCCGAACTTGACGTTGTGGCTGCCTTTCGTCCAGGTTAGTGCGTCCAGAATGGTCAGGTTCTTGTCGCGGAAAGTCAGTGGTTTGTAAGTGGACCCCCCGACGGTCGGCCCGCTTTGAAACTGAATCTGGGGCAGATTGTCCGTGGCTGGAAAATCAGGAATAATCACGTTCTGGATACCCCACGTAGATGCCAGCTTCGAACCCGCAAGCGGGCTGTTTTGCGAAAGAGGAGAGATGAAGTAGCTGGCACCGGCCTCATTCAACAGCGTGGGCGAAAAGACATGATCGTACCGCAGCGAGATAACGTGGTTCTCAAAACTTGTCAGGTCGCCGCTGTCGGCGCTGCCTCCGCCCTTCACGGGAATGGCGCCCGCATAGGGATCGCCCGTGGCCGTATCGCCTTGCTCGGCGTCGTAGGTCAGGTATACTCGGTCCTTCTGGGAGAAGTTATAGTCCACACGAAGATTCGCGACGTTGTTGTTGTCCGCGTAGGTTTGATTCACGGGGAAATTGGTGAAGAAACTGTTGTCCTTCGGCTGCGGAAACAGGTTCATCAGAATCTGCTTGCCCCCCGGGCTTACCCTGTTGGCGGGAATGATATTCCCAGGAAACTGCTCGGAATAGTAGTTGTTGTTGAAGAAGAGCGGATCGAAGATCGGGATCTGGGTCCCATCGTAGGGATCAGTTAGTTGTGAGAGATTGGCGTCCCCAGCAGAGTCAAAGCTAACCTGGTTCACAGGCGGCGTGTTGCCTAGGTAGGATGTGGTGTTCTGGAGGCGGTTACCCTCAAAGGCGAGAAAGATAAACGCCTTGTCCCTCTTCAGCGGAGCGCCGAACGTGGCGCCGTAGATTTTCTGCTGCAGCGTGGGCACGGTTCCTGCCGCAGTGAATGGATTGTTGGCGGCTGTAGCAGCGGGGCGATAGAAGAAATAAGCGCTTCCGTGGTAGCCGTTGCTTCCAGACTTAGTCTGGATCAGGACCGACCCGCCTGAGGCTCGCCCGAACTCCGGAGCGTAGGTCGAAGTCACCATTTTGAACTCCTGTAACGCATCGGGGCTGGGAACCACATTGGTGTCGTTGTTACGGTTACCAGTAACCTCAGTGCCGTTGATCTCAACGGAATTTGAAAACTCGCGCTGCCCATTTACCGAGAGGTTCAGATTGTTGCCGCCTCCACCTGTTCCCACGCCGGGAACCAGCAACATGAGCCCGGTAAAGTTGCGGCCTTCGAGGGGAAGGTCTTCTATCTCTTTTGCGCCTATCACCTGGCCGGTCTCAGCTCCCTGCACCTGCAGGATCGGAGCAGAGTCGGAGACAACAACGCTTGAACTGACCGCACCGACTTTCAGATGTACGGTAAAATGCGCCTTTTGATCGATGTGCAGATCAAATGCCGGCACGCTCGCGGTTGAAAACCCTGTCGACTCGATGGTGATTTTGTAGTGGTCAGGGGGCAGCGCTGTCAGAGTAAACTCGCCTGTACCGTTCGTCACCGCCGTTGAGATCACTCCGGTATCCACATCTTGGACCGAGACTTGCGCGCCTTGGATCACTTTGTCCGATGTGTCAGAGACGCGACCGGAGATAGAACCTGTTGTTGCCTGTGACCAGGCCTGCATGCTGCCGGCCAGAAAAACAGCCGGAAGCAGACTCAAGATCAGCTTTTTCATCGTCATTGGACACTCCATGAGGAAAACAAATCGGGGAAGGAAGTCCATGAATCAAACGGCGGCGCATTTCCTGCACCTGCCAGACTCCGCCTCGGTTGTTCTTGAGACGAACCAAGGCTGCGATTTCTTTACATGGAGATTTGGTTAATTTAGCGCGTCTCAGGCAGATGCATAGCGTCATGCCTGGTGAGCGCGATGGCGGCCAGTTGGTATGCGGGGGCGCTGGCAAAGGCCGCGGCTGCGAAGAACCAGATGTACCAGGTCAGCGCGGTTACCCGTTCAGAGAGGAGGCTATGGTTCGCCGCCCAGATGCTGGCATCGCCAGCCGAGGTAATCAGGATCGCCAGCACGAACATTCCCCAACACTTCGCCACCAGACCCTGGCCCATGCGAATCACCGAGCGGCGCACCAGAATTGCTTCAATCAGCAGGAGCGAGAGGAACGGATCGCTCAGCCACAGCAGCATAGTGCCAAGCGACGGATGGTTGCCCAGTAGTGGGAGATTGATGGCAAGCTGGCTGATGGAAAAGGCCACAACAAGAAATAGGAGCGTCTTATCTCCGCGCGTGAGCGAACTGATCAGGTGGAATCTTCGCTGAATGCCGAGTACGCGTCCAAGACCAACAGCGAGAAATGCCATCGAAACTGGGCCACCTACAACGAGGCCCAACTGACTCAAGCTCACAAACAGGCCGCCGGAAGGTTGAAGAAGTCTGTGCCAATCGCCCCAGGGCAAATGTCCATCAGAGATAGCGCGCAGCAGCGTGCCCACCAGCCGGGCCAGGGCGGCACACGCAATCATCCCCCAGGCTAGCCGCATCGGTTCGTCAGAGTCGAACCATGAGCGGCAGATAATCGCCAGGCAAAACTCGCCAGCTGTCATCACCACGAAAAACAGCGTTCCCAGGCCACCGAAGTACCATCCCAGCAACGTGTACTGGCCAGTGACGAGAAAATGCCCATAGGCGATCATGCCAAGGGTGAGATGCAACGCGAGCAGAATCCAGATCCAGCGAACCAGTCGATGCATGAGTCTCTATCAAATGTCCTGCAAGACGCGTCGGGAGAGTTCCCGCGTAGCTCGCCGGCCGAGAAATGCAGTGAAGATAGGAGTAGAAGACGCCAGCGAAATCTGGTCGTCTTTGCAGCGGAGTGTGCCCTGCACGTGCTGGCCGAAACACTGGTCCATCCAGCGCGAGAGCCGCTTTGCCACGATTTCCTGAGCTTCGGTCGGCATACCGGACTGTCCGTCGTGGCTCCACAGATGGCTCCAATGATTCAGGCGCGTCTGCAAATCGTGCAGGCCTGCAGCGGGCGCGGCCTCAAAGCCTCTATTCCTGTCGTGAGCAGCCTGAACCGGATCTCTCCGAAACTGCGGCTTCCATCTCTCAAGAAGTTTCATGCCGGTCTCTCTTTCTTCCGCAATGGAATGCCCAGCTTCTCGCTGGCGCGGTGCAACAAGCTTCCGACCGTGCCGGGGCGAATCTCCAGTCTCGTGGCAATCTCAGTATAGTCAAAGCCTTCTGCGCGCAGTTGCACGCATTGCCACTCGCGCGGCGCCAGCAACTGCCTCGCCGCGTCAAACCAATCCGCCGCGCGGTCAGCGCCCGGCATACTTCGCTCGTCCCGCAGTCGGTCCTCGCCAGCATCTTCAAGCGAAACAGCGGTTCGAACAGTTGCGGATCGCAGCGTCTGGCAAACATAGTTGTGGGCTACTCGGTAGAGCCACGCCCGTGCATTCTGGATACCTTCGCCCTGCATTAATGCGAGGAAGAAGCGAAGAAAGGTCTCCTGGACTGCATCCTGGGCCAATGCTTCATCGCGCGTCAGACGATGCGCGTATCCAAGAAGGACGCCAGCGTGCATCTGGTATGCCCGGATTGTCTCTTCCCGTGCGCTTTGAGCGTCCATGGATGCGTTGATTCCTGGGTTGAAGTTTCCGCTGGCCAGCAATAGTAGTCCATCGTGTCAGCAACAGTCCACGTTGCGGTTTAGCATGCACTGAGACAAACTCGTCCAGCACGGGCGATCGGTGGTGGTGGAACGGTCGCAACCCGTGGTATATGTTGATGTTTCCATTCGTCGGATCTGTCTACAGTTGCTAGAAGCGGCAAATGTTCCAGACGAACTCTGCACCAACGTGAGGTCTGTCATGAATTCCTGCCATTCATTAGCTAATTCCTGCAAGCTTTTGGTCGCGATTTCGATCTGCTCCGCAGCGGCCACCGCGCTTCAAGGCCAGGAGCCCGTGCAATTGTCCGTGCACTGGGACAAAACAACGGTGGTGTCCAAGTCAACACCCACGCTGCAGATTGTTGTGAATCCGCCATTACGGCATGGTGAACCGCTGAGCACCGCTTCCTACCTGGCCGTCAAGGAGTTGGGAGCCGACTATGTGCGCTACGTGCCCTGGCTCCCATATCCGCGACTCGGTGTGGCAGAGTTGGAGCCACCCACGCCGCTGAAGACCTCATGGAACTTCAGTGTGATCGATCCAATGACCATTGACTTTCTTGAGGCGACTGAGGGGCATCCGACGGTGATGAACTTCAGCACCATTCCGACTTGGCTCTTCAAGACCGACAAGCCCGTAGCCTATCCTGCCGATCCTAACCAGGTGACCTGGGATTACACGCAGGGCTCTGAGCTGAGAGACCCCAGCGGCAAGGAGTTAGGCGACTACTATGCGAGGCTCGTTAGCTGGTTTGTAAACGGCGGGTTCTCCGATGAGAACGGCATTCGCCATGACTCCGGGCATCGCTACAACTTTCCGGTCTGGGAAGTTCTGAATGAGCCGGAGTACGAGCATGCAATGACACCTGAGCAATACACCAGCCGCTATGACGCAATTGTGGAAGGAATTCGCCGCGTCAGCCCGACGACAAAGTTCATGGGCATGGCGCTGGCGACGCCCAGCGAAGACCCGGCGTTTGTTGAGTACTTCCTGAATCCGGACCATCACAGGGCAGGAATACCGCTCGACTACATCTCCTACCACTTCTACGCAACGCCCTCGCGCGGCCAAACCGTCGAGGACTGGCAGTACACGTTCTTCGATCAGGCTGCGGGTTTTCTCAATGCCGTCCGCTACATCGAGAACATTCGCAAGCGGCTGTCGCCTGCTACGAAAACCGACCTTGACGAACTGGGCTCGATCTTGCCGACCGACAACACTGATGCAGACAAGGTGCCTCCTCCTCAGGCTTACTGGAATCTCTCCGGAGCGCTTTACGCCTACCTCTATGTAGAACTATCGCGGCTCCAGATCGACATCATTGGTGAGTCGCAGCTGGTCGGCTACCCCACACAATTCCCCAGCGTGAGCATGATGAATTGGGAGAACAACAAGCCCAATGCGCGGTTCTGGGTTTTGAAACTGATCAAGGATTCGTTCCATTCCGGAGACAGTCTGGTGGAGACGAGTCTAAAAGGGGATGCTTCATCTGACCTCGTAGCGCAGGGGTATCTCACTCCGGGCGGTCACAAACTTCTCTTGGTCAACAAGCGCAACCACGCTTTGGAAGTGACATTGCCCGACGGTCAAGCAGCGACCGCATTGACAGTGGATTTGGAGTCTGAAGATGGCCCCGCCCGAAGGGTGAAGACGGCCGCGGGAAAACTCAAACTTGAACCCTTTGCGGTGACGGTTGTGTCGTGGTGAGCAGAGTTCTAGGTTATGCGCTGTGCGGAATCGGCCTTGCTCAAGGTTTCTTTTGGAATTGAAGGTCAGAGATGATGGAATCTATTTAACTTTCTGAAAATGATAAGCATTATTGCCTCTGCTCTGAGAATCAAGAAGGCAAATAGACACGCTGCTTCTTAAATATTATTAGACTACGTGGAGCTGCCAGTTCAGAGGTCCCGGGCTTGAATGCGGGGCGGATGAGGATATCGGCCAGTGCGACTCGCAATCTGAGGACCAACCTTTACATCCCAGCTCGATGCCAGTAGTGCAATAGTCGACTCAGACAACCGTTCTGTCCAGGACCAGGTTTCCAGAAGCGGTTGTGCCAGTTGAGCAATCGGCCTGCGGCCGGATGCTCAACTCAAACGCAGACTTCGCAGAATTCTTCGCCGAATTGCGCGCCGAAAGGACTCCGAAAATGTCTCTGTTGTCCTCAGTACTCCATTGATAACACATGTGCTCCACGCTTGATGATCCCCCTCTTAACCGAAGGGTTGTAGATGTGCAAGACGCTCGTCGTCGCTCCTTCGATTGGCTCTTTCGGAAGAAGCTCACCGACGTAGCATCCGCTTTAAGATCGAAGAATTCCGATCCACAATCCGATCCACAAAATGCGAGGTCTTAGACGACTTGGTGGTTTTAGGCGTTCCCCACGGGTTTGTAAGTCGTTGAAAAACCTCAAAATCCAAGACTGTCACGGCAGAGGTCGCGGGTTCGAGCCCCGTCGTCCCCGCCATACACTCCGGCAACGGATGTGAGTGGCGCCTACACTCCCTATCGCAAATTCTCAATCGAAGCAGCCGAACCTGGGCGGGGGCTTTTGCCTTTTTGCCAAAGGTCGGATTGGCATTTGCAACAAAGGTGAAGGTCGCTACTTCTTGCATCGCATGCGAGAGTTGCGTAGCGCGCCGAACGGTGCGCTATCCCGTTCGCTGACAAAACCCCCCAGTGGAGAGGGCGATGCTGCCCAGCCCTGTCACGAACTTGATGCCATTTCTGCCTGCACACGATTATGAACTCGCGAAGCAGTTCTACATAGACCTTGGATTCACGATCAATTTCACCAATCCCCAGATATCGGAACTGCAGGTGGGCACGTTTCGACTTTTTATTGCAGCCCTTTTATGTAGCCGATCACGCAGGCAACTTCATGATGAGCCTGGCCGTGGAGGATGCGGATGCGTGGTGGGAGCATATCCAGCGCGCAAAGCTTGCGGATAAATATCCGGGCATCATGTGCAAGTCGCCGGCGGTTCAGCCGTGGGGGCTGCGCGTGCTCTATCTGAGCGATCCGTCGGGTGTGCTGTGGCACATGAACAACGACCGGAAGCCTTAGTGCTGGATGTGGCGTCAGGTGGTTGCTCGCCCCTCGAAGTGAGCTTCGATCTCCTCGAGAGTTTTACCTTTTGTTTCCGGCAGGAAGAAGGCTGCTGTGATGAAGTAGACCACGGTGAATGCGGCGAAGAGAAAGAAGATGGACGAGTAGCCGTGCTTGCTGACGAAGGGCAGGAAGATGGCGGCGAGCGTGGTGGAAACAAGCTGGTTGCTCACGAGGGCGATGCTCATGCCGTTGGAGCGGATGGGGGTGGGCATGAGCTCGGATAGAGCGAGCCAGACGCAGACGCCGGGCCCCATGGCATAGAACGCGACGAAGAGATAAAGCCAGAGTGCGACGATCCATCCGTGACTGGTGTCGGGGATCTGGGCGATGAGTGCCTTCTGGATGCGCAGGGGCGCGGTGCGCGCGGCATTGAGGTCGGCGAAGGGGTTTTGAAAGAAAGACTCGACGCTGTTATCAGGGATAGACTCGGCGCGGTCGATGCGAATGGGCGCGGCGGCGGTATCGTCGGAGCGGGCGTAGTTGGTGGTGGCCGTGAAGTCGCCGTAGGAGTAGATGATGGCGAGCGAGGCGTGGTTGCTGTCAATTGCGGCGCCGCCCGCCCCGGATCCGGCTAGCAGCTTTTGCGCGGCTGCCGGATCGAAGTGCAGGGTCAGGTCCTGATTGGAAGTGACCAGCGACTGAAGTTGTGCGCCACTATCGACGTTGAGCTTTTCGGTGCGCAGGAAGAGTGTGCCCACGCCGATGAGCGAGACGATGATGCCGCTGGTGCCCACGATGAGCAGAAACTTGCGGCCTTTGCGATCGACCAGGAACATGCCGACCATGGTCATGAGGAAATTGATGGTGGTGAAGAGGACATAGCCCCAGTGCGCCTGCAGGTCGGAGAGGCCGCTCTGCATGAGGATGCCCGCGTTGTAGCCGACGATGGAGTTGATGCCGGTGGCAGTGTTGCAGGAGAGGATCACAAGCGCGAGCAGGAAGGGGATGACGTATTTGCGCTGAAGCAGGCGTTCACGGGTGCGCTGGCCGGCCGATTTCTGGGAGTTCTGATGGGATGCCTCGACCATTTCATTCAGTTCAAGCTCTGCCTGCTGGGGCGAGCGCGAACGCAGGAGAGCGGCATGGGCCCGGTCGCGGCGGCCACGCAGGAAGAGCCAGCGTGGCGACTCGGAGACGGCGAGGCTGCCGAGAATAAAAAGGATGCCCGGCGGGAGCGAGACCCAGAAGATGTTCCGCCATGCCTGTTTCTTGAACGCGAAGAGCGTGGCTGCGTCAGAGGCCGCGGCGACAGACTGCACGCGGTAGCTGTAGTACATGCCGACGAGGGCGGCAGCGACGATGCCCAGCGTGAGCATCCACTGGAAGATGGCCGTGCCCCTGCCGCGGTTTGAAGCGCCCAGACACTCGGCGAGGTAGAGCGGGACCACGATGCCGATGAAGCCGCCACTGATGCCCTGCAGCAGGCGGCCAAAGAACAGCGGGTCGAAGCCTTGAGAGAGGGCGATGATGGGGATGCTGATGGCGAATGCGACGCCGCTGAGGATCATGAGCGGCTTGCGGCCCATCCAATCGGCCAGCAGGCCCGCGAACAGCGTGGAGAAGACGCTGCCCAGCAGCACGGCTGCGACGATGTAGGAGAGCTGCGGCGGTGTGAGACTCGAAGTGGCGGCGAGGTAGGGATATGCGCCGCCGATGATGCCGACATCGACCCCGTAGAGAAGGCCGCCGAGGCCTGCGACGAGCAGCAGGAAGGCGTTGTAGCGGGATAAGGCGGAGGAGACGGTTTTGGGGGTCGAAATTCGGTCCATGGGTTTCACCCAGTACTGTCTCACATTTGGGGTAGGGCATTCTCCCGGAAAGTTTTGACGAACTCGTAAGATCTGCGCAACGAGGCCGTCGTAGCACGAGACCACAGCTAATTCTTGAACAGTTCTAGCCCTGGTGCATTTCTTACGAGATATGTGAGCTGACCACGGATTGGTTCCGGTGCAAATTGTCCACAGCTATTTTCCGTGACTACCCCGTGTTTCAAGACATCTGCAACCGAAAAATCACGATTCGGGGCGCCGGCGAGTTGCTCGTCACACGGTACGGTTCCCACGGGCCTCAACTGGAAGGTCTCCGCTCCGCCGGCTTCGAACTGGAGCCTTCCTTCCCGATCAGTCTTCAGATCGAGAAGCTTCTGAGCCTTAGGATCGCCGAGGACAACATAGACGCGAAAATCTACTTCCGGCCGGCGATTCTTTCCATTCTGTAGCTTGACTATGATCGTCTGAGCCGGTGCGACGCTGCTCAATACACAAACAAGAAAGAGCGTGCAAAACAATGGAGGGTTTGAAAGAGTTCCTTCGCGCGACAAGAACGACCGTCTAAAGTGATTCATCGTATCCCCCAGACGCGGTTGTCCGTGTCCTCCGCGACCCCGCACATCGATCACTCAAATGTGAGAGTGCTCCAATAGGAAAGTAGGCCCATGCAAGATCAGAATGAGCGGTGTACGTGCCGATTGGATAACGCATTACTTACCGGCCCATCCAGCCGCCGTCGACCACCAGCACATGGCCGTTGACGTAGTCGCTGGCCGGCGAAGCGAGAAAGACCGCGGTGCCGGCGACGTCTGTGGGCGAGCCCCATCGTCCAGCGGGAATGCGCTCCATGATCTGGCGATTGCGGATGGGGTCCTTCTGCAGCGCCTCGGTCAAGTCGGTGGCCATATAGCCGGGTGCGATGGCGTTAACGCAGACGCCTTTTGAGGCCCATTCATTGGCGAGTGCCTTGGTAAGCTGAGCGACGCCGCCCTTGGCCGCGGCGTAGGCGGGCACGGTGATACCGCCCTGAAAGCTGAGCAGGGAAGCGATGTTGACGATCTTGCCTGAGCCCTGCGCCACCATGAGCCGGCCGGCTTCCTGGCAGAGGCGGAAAACGCTGGTAAGGTCGGCGGCGATGACTTCGTCCCATTCGGCGACCGGGTAGTCAACGGCCGGGGCGCGGCGGGTGATGCCGGCGTTGTTCACCAGGATATCCAGCGAGCCGAAGGCTGAGGCGGTCTGGTCAACCAGTTTGACCGCGTGCTCGGGCTGGCGGACGTCGGCGGTGAGCGCAACGTGGCGCACTCCGGTAGCCGCCACCCTGGCGATGATATCGGCGGGAACAGACTGCGATGCGTGCAAGGCGACGTTGGCGCCGGCTTCAGCGAGGGCCAGTGCGATGGCAGCCCCCATGCCGCGCGAGGAGCCGGTGACGAGAGCATTTTTGCCCGTTAGGCGGAACGAATCGAGGATCACGGAATTGTTCTCCGATCTACGGATGGACGGAATTGGGCAGCGCCACGTACGCTTGTTTGAGTTCGTGCGGGAAGCGCGGCTTAAACCTGGTTGTCGTGCATCACGAGGGCCACGGCGCTGCGCAGGCGTGCCTTGTTGCCGTCCTGCGCGGGGCGCAGCTTGGGGATTCGGACCATCGGGATGCGGCGCATCTCCTGTTCGATCCGCGGGCCGGCGAGCCGCCAGATGGTGGTGATGTCACCCACCACAACGATCTCGGATGGCGCGAGGGCGGATGCAATCATGTGCATACCGCGGCCGAGGGCTGCGCACATACGATCGATGGCCTGGCACGCGGCTGCGTCGCCCGATGCGGCCAGCTTGAGAAGTTTTTCGAAAGAAGGGGACGGCTTGCCGGTGATCTCGGCGTAGTAGCGCATGCCTGCGCGGTTCGAGGCGACGGTCTCCCAGCATCCCGTGCTGCCGCAACCGCAGGGCAGGCCGAGCGGATCCACCTGCACATGGCCAAATTCGCCGGCCGATCCGCCTTCGCCGCGCAGAATGCGGCCATTGGCGAAGATGCCGGTGCCCAGCCCCTCTGACACGTTCACCACCACAAGATCGTGGTTCCCATCGCTGTCGCCGAACCAGACTTCCGAAAGAGCGCAGGCGTTGGCCACGTTGTCAACGAATGTTGGCAGGCCCGTTGCCTGTTCCACGCGCGACTTGATCTGGCCGATGGGCCAGCGAACGTTGGGAGCGAAGATCGTCTTTGAGGTAGCTTGCCTGGTAGGGCTCGAAGCGCCTGGGTGCAGGTCGAGACGGCCGGGTAGACTTATGCCGACACCGTCGAATGAGCGGTCCTTGTTGGCAGCAATCATCTTGCGAATGGCGCTGATGATGACAGCGATAACCTTCTGCGCATCCTCTGGCAGTTCAATCTGATCTTCGACCAGGATGTCGCCCCCGAGGTCAGCGATGGCCAGAGTGGTTTGAGCAGGGTGAATATCGAGGGCTAATACGCCGCGCTGGCTGCAAACGTTGAGGAAGGTGGGCCGGCGGCCGCGGGGCAAGCGGCCCATGGATCCCTCCACGATCCATCGCTCGGCCAGCAACTCTTCCACGATCAGAGAGACCGTGCTGCGCTGCAGCCCGGAGACGCGCGAGAGATCGGCGCGCGAAATGGGCTGGCGCGCGCGGATGTGGTTAAAGATGAGATTGCGGTTGATCTGCCGGGGCGTCTTGTTGGAGGCGCTGAGCTTGTTTGTAAACGAGAAACGAGCGGCTGGCACGTTCGATCGGCCCTCCGGATTGGTTTGCATCTTCGCCATGAATAATCGTTTTACCCAGTGTACTCCAGCGTTGAAATGATCCGTTCATGGTGCGAGTTGAGGTCGTTTTCAAAGCTTGAAGCGGGTCCGAACAGGGGTTCTGGTCGACGAGGCGCGTGGGGTAGTCGGCCCTCACACCCCTGTCGAGCGCTAAACGTTATACGTCGTGGATGAGACGCGGCCACCACGGCCGGTCCAGTTGGTGTGGAAGAACTTGCCGCGCGGCTGGTCGATGCGTTCATAGGTGTGCGCGCCGAAGTAATCGCGCTGCGCCTGCAGCAGATTGGCGGGCAGTCGCGCGGTGCGATAGCCGTCGAAGAATGCCAGCGCCGTAGAGAAGGCCGGCGTGGGTATGCCGAGCTGAACAGCCTGCACTACGGCATTGCGCCACAAGCCCTGATAACGGTTGAGCGCGTCAGAGAAGAAGCTGTCGAGCAGCAGGTTCTCGAGGTCGGGATTCTTGTCGAAGGCTTCTTTGATCTTGCCCAGGAACCGGGAACGGATGATGCAACCGCCGCGCCACATCAGCGCGATGCCTCCCATGTTCAGGTTCCAGCCGTGCTCCTTTGCGGCCGCTTTCAGCAGCATGTAGCCCTGCGCGTAAGAGATGATCTTCGAGCAGTAAAGAGCGCAGCGTACCTCTTCAATAAATGCGGCACGGTCGCTCGTGGGCAAGGTTGTGCGCGGCCCGGTGAGGATTTTGGAGGCGTTGACGCGCTCATCCTTGAGGGCGGAGAGGCAGCGCGCAAAGACGGATTCGCCGATCAGGGTGACGGGCTGGCCGAGGTCGAGCGCGCTGAATACGGTCCACTTGCCCGTGCCCTTCTGGCCGGCGGTGTCGAGAATCTTGTCCACGATGGGCGCGCCGTCTTCGTCTTTCTTGGCAAAAATGTGGCTGGAGATTTCGATGAGGTAGCTGTCGAGTTCGCCCGTGTTCCAGTCGGCAAACACTGTGTGTAGTTCGTCGGCGCTCAGCCCAAAGCCACGCTGGAGCAGGTCGTAGGCCTCGCAGATCAGCTGCATGTCGCCATACTCGATGCCGTTGTGCACCATTTTGACGTAGTGACCTGCGCCGTCTTCGCCGACCCAGTCGCAGCAGGGGGTTCCGTCTTCCACCTTGGCGGCAATGGACTGGAAGATATCTTTGACGTGAGGCCATGCCGCGGGGTTGCCGCCGGGCATGATGGAGGGGCCGTTCCGCGCGCCTTCTTCGCCGCCGGAGACGCCGGTCCCGACAAACAGGATGCCTTTTTCGGCGAGAGCCTTGGTGCGGCGGTTGGAGTCGGTAAAGAGCGAGTTGCCGCCGTCAATGATGATGTCGCCCGGCTCGAGCACTGGAAGGATGTGGTCGATCATCTGGTCGACGGTGTCGCCGGCTTTGACCATGAGCATGACGCGGCGAGGCCGCTTGAGTAGCGAGGCCAGTTCCTCAATTGAGTGCGCGCCCACCACGTTGGTGCCCTTGGCCTCGTCAGCGATGAAGTCGTCTACCTTCGAAACTGTGCGATTGAAGACTGCGACCTTGAAGCCGTGGTCGTTCATGTTGAGGACGAGGTTCTGTCCCATGACAGCAAGGCCGATGAGGCCGATATCACAAATTGGATCAGGCATAAGGTCTCCGTAGGGTGAACGGTCGATGCTTCAGGTCCATCTTACCGGTTACGGCAATTGAATTCGTTCGTTGTCAGCGGCAACTCGCATTGCCGGCTTTCTCAAGCGCAAAAAACGTGATGCTTGCCGGCGCAAGAGTCAACGAGCCGGGACGGGTTATGGTTCCGTTCAGTTCGGGGAGTGTGTCGCCGCTGCCGAGCGCAAGTTCCACGCCATTCAGATCGACGGTCTTGTCGAGCAGGTCCTTTGCCGTGAGGGTGTAGCGCTTTGATGGCGAGGCGATGTCGAGGGTCTGCGATTGGTCGCGGCTGGCGTTGATCGCGAGCAGGGTGACTCCGCCCTTTTTGTCCGGCAGGCATTGGGCATAGAGATGCAGGCTCGGCGCGGGCGAAGAACCGGGATCGAGCACAGTGGAGCCCATCAGCCGGTGCCAAAGGAGCGCAGCCCAGTAGTTCGGGCGTGGCGCATAGGTGTTCTCGTCGAGCAACCCGTAATCGCTCGATGCCATGGTGTTGTGGAGGTTCACTTGGATGTTGCGTCTGGCCAGGCTGCCCAGTTGGTTGAGATAACGGAAGCTATCGAGGAAAGTGGAAGCCCAGCGGTCGCCACCACAGGCAGCCTCGGCGGTCTCGGTGTTCCATATGGGCTTGCCAGGCTCGAATCGGTCACGCAGTGCGATGCAGTAGTCGGCGGCCTTGCCTGCTCGGTCGAGCCAATCTTCAGACAATGCGGCATCGGGTGAGGTTGTGGCCGCCGCGCCCAACATGGCGCATCGGCTGGAGACCGCGCCGTAGGAATGATAGGTGAAGACGTCAAACACCGGGCCGGTGGCAGCGAGCATGTCGGTGCTGGAGAGCATTTTCATATTGCCGGGCACGATCATGGTTCCTTCGCCGACCGCGCCGGGGCCGAGAAAGATCATGTTGGGGAGCGCCTGCTTTTGAAAAGAGTGAAAGGCCGTGACATCGCGGCCAAAAGCAGCGGCATCGTACCCCTGCGGAACGCCACCACCCGAGGCGAAGTTGGGTTCGTTCATGAATTCGGCTGCGGCAATCGAACCGCCGATTGATTTGGTGTAGTCAACCCAGGGCTTGGCCGCGATGGGAGTCCACGCGCCCGCCGCGTCGCGAGTCCCCATGCTGGTGGCAAATGAGGTGACCAGCTTCGCGTCGACAGCTTTAGAGAATTCAATTACGCCCTTCCACTCGGCCCGGGTGAGCACACCGTTAAAGCCCTTCGGCGGCGTGGCCATCGCGGCATCGTCGTTGTCTTGAAAGTAGGTGGTGTTGGCCCAGGTGCCGCTGACGCGCAGATAGGCCGGGCCGAGCGCCGCGGCCAACTTGCGCAGGCGGGCGTTGGTGAGGTTGATCGGAGGCCGGTATTGGAAGAGGCCGGGATCGAGGCCCGCTGGCTGATTGGCCGATTTTGGCGCGATGTCGGTCTTGCTCGCATAGGGCTTCCAGAAACGGCCACCGGTGACTTCGACCATCTCGATGTTGTAGGACTGGAACCGCTCATCCACCGATCCCACGCGGGCAAAGGTGGATGGCTGGATGGTGGAGCGCGAGCTTGCCTGGGCGTTGGCTGTGAGCTGGCAGGTTATCAAGATGGCTGCAAGTGCGAAAGCGGCGTATGCGATCAGCCGCAATGTAACTGGTTGTTTCATTCTGTCTTTCCTTAATCGTGCTGGAGCAGTTGGAGTGATCGAATACGCGGGATGCCCAGCGTCGCTCGCCTATTGGTTGACGCCGCTGGCGAGGAAGCCACCGTCCACCACCAGCGTTTGGCCGGTGACGAACGAGGCAGCGTCGGAGGCGAGATAGATTGCGGCGCCGACCAGTTCTTCGGTCTTGCCGAAGCGGCCCATCGGCGTGCGCATCAGCAGCTCCTGCCCGCGTGGCGTGCTGTCAAGCAGTTGCGCATTCAGTTCGGTGCGGAAGACGCCCGGCGCGATGGCGTTCACGGTGACTCCGCGCTTTGACCACTCCACCGCGAGCGACCGGGTGAGCGACCCGACCCCCGCTTTGCTCGCCGCGTAGGCAGCGACCTCGCTGAGTGCGACAAATGCGTTGAGCGAAGAGATGTTGATGATGCGCCCATAGCCGCGCTCGAGCATATGTTTGCCAAAGACCTGGCATGCGCGCAGAGTGCCGGTGAGGTTCGTATCGAGAATGCTGGTCCATTCCTCTTCCGGCATGGTGAGCGTGGGCGTGCGCTTGATGCGGCCAGCGCAGTTGATGAGGATGTCGACCTTGCCGAACTTCTCGATTGTTGCGGCGAGCAGCGCTTCGAGGGAAGGACGGTCGCAGACGTCCGAGGCGAGGCGCAGCGTTTTGCTCCCGCGCTCTTCAATGGCCGCGGCGGTTTCATCCACCTGCTGCTGTCGGCGCGCGCTGGCCACTACGTTGGCGCCTGCGTCAGCCACGCCCAGGGAGAGAGCGCGTCCAATCCCCGAAGTGCCCCCGGTTATCACTGCGATCTTGCCTTCAAGACTGAGAATGTTGGTTGCCATATTCTTCCTTTTCTAAAGTCTGCTGCGATGTGCCCACAGCCCCAACCCTGGGTTGCCGATGAAAAACACCTGTTCACCGTCAACCGAGTTGTATCCCTGTGCGAGCGTTGCGGGATCGTATCGGCGCGTCATCGCTTCGAGTTCACCATACTGGAATCCAACGCCTTCAACCTCTTCGCGGGTGAGGTGGGCGGGGCACCAGGCAATGGTGAAGCGCCCCTCCGATGACCCGTGAATCAAATGTGCGGCAGCGCTGAGATCGGCGGCGAGATCCGGTTGCGATTCGACGGCAGCAAGCGTCGCTGGCGTGCCCAAGTAGCCGTACTTGCGGATCAGCGCGTCGATGGTCTTGTCTTCGCCGAATTCGTGCACCCCCGGCGCAAGAATGATGAGCTCCGCTCCGTCGGCCAGGGCCATGCGCGTGCGATAGACGGCCTTGTTGCCGAGCCAGGTGGAGTGGAATTCCTGCGGGTCCAGATAAACGACGGCCTTCTTGATGGGCTCATCAACGATTTCGAAGTTTACCTTGAGGCTCAACTCGGCGGCCCGATGAAAACACTCTGCGTCGTCGCCGATGAAAAGTCCTCGAACAGCCAGCGACCCATCGGCGCGGCGCGAAACTACGGTGAGCACATAGACGATGGGCAGATGATTCAGAAAACGTTCGGCGGCGTAGTTGAGCACGCTGCGGACGGGATTCTCCGCGCGGCCCATGATGCGCTCCATCCCGTAGACTGCGCCCAGGTAGTGGCTGCGGTTGATGCCTTCGCGGCCACCCGTGCCCACCAGGATGTTCTTGGTGTAGTTGGCCATGCCGATAACCTCGTGCGGCACCACCTGGCCAATGGAGAGGATCAGGTCGAAACCGCCGTTAGCGATCAGCCGGTTGACCTGCGCAGGCCACGCGTAGTTGAGCTTGCCTTCGGACTGCTCGCGGATGAAGCCTGCTGGAACCTCTCCAAGGGTGACCACATCCGTGCGCCAGTTGTGGACGCGGAACAGGTCCTGCGGCACATCGCCGAACATATGTGTCAGTTGATCTGGGCGCATCGCCGAGTGGGTTCCGAGCGCGGGCAGAACGGCCTTGAGGCTATCGCCATAAAAACGCCAGGCAATATTCGTCAGTTCGCCGGCGCGAGAGTGTTCGCGGGTCTGGTCAGGTGGAACGGCGAGGACGTTTGATCGTCGGCCGAGCCGGCTGAGCGCATCGGTGAGCAGAGCTTTCAACTCATCTGAGGAGAGATCGGTCTCTTCGCTGCCGACCGTGCAGTAGACGCTCATGCGAGCGACTCCACTCGCCGCAATCCGGGGGCAAGAATCAGGATGACGGCCAGCGCGACTAGGTAGGCACTGGCGGCAATCGCAAACAATGTGGAATAACTGTGCGTCCACTCCAGGATGCGACCGGTATAGGTGGCGAAGAGCACGCCGCCGACCGAGCCAGCCATGCCGCCAATGCCTGTCACAGACCCAACAGCTGAGCGCGGGAACATATCGGAGGTGGTGGTGAAGAGATTGGCCGACCATCCCTGGTGGGCAGCGGCAGCAAGACTCAGAAGCGCAATGGCAGCCCATTCCGACGAGACGTAGTTGATGAGGAAAACCGGGACAACACAGCAGGCACAGAAAAGCATCGCGGCTAAACGAGCATGCACGGCGGATAGCCCAAAAATGCGACGGAACGGGGATGGGAGCCAGCCGCCTCCGATGCTGCCGACTGCGGAAGCGTTGTAGACAATGACGAGTGGTAACCCGAGGTGCGAAAGGTCCAGATGAAAGTGGTCGCTGAAGAACGAAGGCAGCCAGAAAAGATAGAACCACCAGACCGGGTCAGTAAGGAACTTGCCAAATGTGAATGCCCATGTCTGGCGGAGGCCGAGAAGTTTGATCCATGGGGTCGAAGGGCCCATTTGTTCCGCTGCTTCCTGATAGATATGGCGAAGCTCAGCACCCGTGAGGGTGGGGTGGTCAGCAGGCTTGCGGTACTTGGAGTACCAGAGAATGATCCAGAGGGCGCTGAAAGCTCCGGTAACCAGGAAGGCAGCGTGCCATCCGTAACGAATAGTCACCCAAGGCACGATGATGGGGGCCAGGATGGCGCCAAGATTGGTGCCTGAGTTAAAGATGCCAGTAGCAAGGGAACGTTCACTCTGCGGGAACCATTCAGCCACCGTCTTGATGGCGGCAGGGAAGTTGCCGGATTCACCAATGCCCAGGCAGAAGCGGGCAATGCCGAACTCGAGGACGGTGTTTGCCAGAGCATGACCCATGGCCGACAAACTCCATATGGCCATGATCACGATGTAGCCGATGCGAGTACCAACCTTATCTACGAAGCGCCCCGCGGCTAATAGTCCCAACGCATATGCGAACTGAAAGGCGCTAACGACATAGCCGTAGCCAATCTCCGTCATACCGATGCTGTGTTCCAAAGTTGGCTTCAGAATCGAGATAACCTGGCGGTCCATGTAGTTGATGGAGGTCGCGGCGAAGAGCATGGCGCAGATGGTCCAGCGGACCTTGCCGATACGCGACCCTGGGGAAGCCTGGTCGTCGCCGGGTTGTTCGAGGCTGATATCAAGCGCCATGCGCTCTCCTTACAGTCGGTAGGCCTTCTTAACAAGACTATAGGTCAGATCGTATGCCACTTCGAAGGCCTCGTCCTCATCCAGGCGATGTTCGGTAACGAGCCGCGCCAGGAAAGCGCAATCGATGCGCCGGGCTACATCGTGGCGCGCCGGAATCGAGAGGAATGCGCGCGTGTCGTCGTTGAATCCGACTGTATTGTAGAAGCCCGCGGTCTCCGTGGCCTGTTCTCTGAAGCGCATCATGCCCTCGGGGCTATCGTTGAACCACCACGGCGGGCCGAGGCGCAGGCAGGGATAGTGTCCTGCCAGCGGAGCGAGCTCGCGGCTATAGGTGGACTCGTCGAGCGTGAAGAGGATCAGCGTGAAGTTCGGCTCGTTGCCGTAGCGGCTTAGCAGGGGGCGCAGCGCATCGACGTAGTTGGTGGGGCTGGGAATGTCGCAGCCCATGTCGCGGCCGTAGCCCTCGTAGATGAGGCGATTATGGTTGCGCACGCTGCCCGGGTGAAGTTGCATCACCAGGCCGTCTTCAGCGCTCATCGCGGCCATTTCTGTGAGCATCTGTGCGCGGAAGAGCTCCTGCTCTTCGCGGCTGGCTTTACCCGCAATGACCTTCGCAAACAGGGAGGAAGCGTCGTTTGCACTCAAGTCAGCGGTCCGGGCAGTCGGGTGGCCGTGATCGGTTGAGGTGCAGCCGAGTGAGCGGAAGCGTGCGCGAGCCTGGCGCAAGGCATTCAGATAGCCCGACCAGGACGAGGTATCTTCGCCGGTTTGTTTGCCTAGCTCGGCGATGTTGGCGGCAAAACCTTGGAATTCGGGGTCGACAACGGAGTCGGGACGGAAGGCGGGAAGGATGCGAGATTTCCAGCCGGAGCTGCGGATCGCCTCATGATCGGCGAGGGAGTCGAGTGGGCTGTCGGTGGTGGTGAGAACTTCAATCTTGAAGCGCTCGTAGAGGGTGCGCGGCAGAAACTCCGGCGTGGTCAGCTTTTCGCTGATGGTGTCGTAATAGAGGTCGGCGGTTTTTTCTGAGAGGCGCTGTTCCAGGCCAAAGAGCTCCTGAAAGGCATAGTCAAGCCACATGCGGGTGGGCGTTCCACGAAAAAGCGAGTAGTGCTTCGCAAAGGTGTGCCACACTTTGCGCGGATTCTTCACCTCGGGCCGGCCTATCTCCAATTCGTCGAGCGAGACGCCCTGGCTGTAGAGCATGCGATAGACATAATGGTCGGGCTGGACGAAGAGCGTGGCCGGATTCGGGAAAGGTTCGTTCTTGACAAACCAGGACGCCTGCGTGTGGCCGTGCGGGCTGATGATGGGCAGGGACTTGATGTGCGTATAAAGGGTACGGGCAACCGCGCGGGTAGCAGGATCGGAAGGAAACAAGCGGTCTTCGTGGATCAACATGGCCGGAACGCCAACCTTTCATTCGAAAAAGAGCAAAGCGTCCAAGAGGTCAGACCACTAGTATACAAGTGCTCAACCCTCGGGCTGAAAACCGGGCAAATTCAGTATTCAGGGAATGAGCCGGAGAAGGGAACTGTGGTGCGGAGCGTTGTGGGCCCCGCACCCTCCCGTCGCCTCCCTCGAGCCTAGGCCCGATACCCCATCCCGCCGACCATCCCCCGCATATACGCCATGCTCTCGATAACGCCCGGCATCGGGTCGTCGGCGTGAATCTCGTACTCCAGATCGATGAACCCGGCATATCGGGTGGCGATGAGGGCCTCGAACATTTCGCGGAAGGGAATGATGCCCCGGCCCACAGCCACCTGGCTCTCGCGGCTGTCAAAGCTGGTCAGATCCTTCACATGCATGTTGAACAGGCGCGGGCCAACGGCGTGTATCGCCTCCACAATATCTGTACCGGCGCGCACGCAATGGCCGATGTCGATGCAGCAGCCCAACCGTGGGTCCATGCCTTTGACGGCCGCAAGCACGTTGAGCGGCGAGGGCCACACTTTGTCTTCCGGGCCGTGGTTGTGGATTCCAACGCGGATGTCGTATTCCTTGATGAACTTCTCAATGCGCGGCAGCACCTCTGGCTTTGGATCGCCAGCCACAATTACTTTGATGCCGGCGCGCTTGCAGTACTCAAACTTTGCGCGAATGTCATCATCTTCATCCTTCGGGAAATAGATGGTGCCGGCAGCGTGAAGCGCGATTCCGGCTGCTGCGTAATCCGCAAGAGCCTTGGCTTCTTCCACCGGATCCGAGGGAAGATGATCCTTGGTGTCTTTGCAATTGATCGAAGTGACCTCCAGTTGCTTGAGGAAGCCGAGCATCTGTGCGCGGGTAAAGTTGCGGAAGGTGTAGGTGGCGATTCCGAACTGCAAGGGCGACGGCTTGAACACGGCGTGTTTCGGTTCGGCGAAAGCCGGGATGGCCGCCGGGGCCGCGCAGGCCGCGGCAATCAGCGCGCCCGACTGAACAAATCTGCGACGTGACATTTCCTGGTTCATAAACAAACCTCTCTTGAGGTGGTTGCCTCAATCCATTGGTTGGCCCGCGCGATTGTGGCGGAGGCCGGCTGCGTTTTAAACTTTGGGCGCCCAGCCGCTCTCGTATTCGCGACCCCACAACTTCATGGCCTCGGCGTCGTTCTTGATCTTGCCGTCCGATGGGTCCAGATGCAATTCGCGCTGTGTGATCCACGCGACGTTGGAGAGCTGCAGCATGGTTACCGCGACGTTGCCGACGGCAACCGGGGAGTTGAGTTTCTCTCCCTTCTGAACGGCGGCGATAAAGTTGGCAAAGTGCAGATCGGTCATTCCGTCATTGCCGGTCAGATCGGCAGACGAGGCGGCTTTTCCGGCCGATAGCTGGCTGATCATTTTGCCGTTCAGGTCATAGATATCATAGCCGCCACCATCGACGAAGACCGATCCGGTGGTGCCCATGACTGTGGTGCCGCGGTCGCGCCCGTAATACTTCATCCCATTGCAGCATTTGCCTTCCCACGAGATGAGCGCATCGTCGTACTCAAAGCTTGTGACCAGGGTGTCGTAGAACTGCCAGTCGTCCTTGAAGGCGTAGCGCCCACCGGAAGAGGTGACGCTGTTGGGCAGGTCGACGCCCAGCGCCCAGCGAGCCACATCGATCTCGTGCGTGCCGTTATTCAGCGTCTCGCCCGTGCCCCATCTCCGGAACCAGTGCCAGTTGTACGGCTGATAGTTGTCGTGGAAGGCAGTGCGCGGGGCAGGTCCCTGCCACAGATCCCAGTCCAGATGATCGGGTACAGGCGCTTCCTTGCCGAAGCCGATGGACTTGCGGACATTCGAATACCAGCCCTTGGCGTAGTAGGCCCTGCCGATCAGCCCGTTGTGAATCTTGTCGACGATCTCAATGATGTGCGGGGCAGACCGGCGCTGGTTGCCCATCTGCGCCAGCTTGCCGGTCTTCTTCTGCACCTCGACCAGCATGATGCCCTCGGCAGGGTTGTGGCTGCAGGGTTTTTCGACGTAGACGTGCTTGCCGGCCTGCATGGCTGCGATAGCCATCGGAGTGTGCCAGTGGTCGGGTGTGGCGATACTGACGGCGTCAACGTCCTTGAGCGCGAGGACGTCGCGAAAGTCCTTGTGCGTGGCGACGGGATAGCCGAGCTTCTGCTCCGCGCGGTCGGCAAAGCGCTTCAGGATGATGGAGTCCACATCGCAAACGTGTGCCAGGCGCGAGGTTGCTTTGTTGGCGTTCAGGGAGTCAAGGTGGGCGTAGGCGCGGCCGTTGAGCCCGAAGGTCGCGAAGGTCACGCGATCATTGGAGCCGAGGATCTGGCCGTAGGACTTGGCTGAGGAGGCAATCGCCAAACCGGCTGTGCCGACTGAAAGAGTTTCGATGAATTCACGTCGTGTAACCAATTCTGATCTCCATGCTGCCCGTGAAGGGCGACTATCTCTCGTTGATTGTGCGGCTGGCGGGGTGCTTGCTCCGCGAGCCTTAAAGGGTCCCCGAATCCTTGAGTGCCTGCTTCATGCCGGCCCAGCTTACCCGCGTTGACTCTTCGGGTGTTCCGGCTCCGCGCCAGTGAGTTTCCAGGCTTACGGCGTCGCGGAAGCCTGCCTTGTGGAGCGCTTTGAACTGTGCGGTCCAGTCAATGAATCCCTTGTCAACGGGTGACCACTGGATCTTGCCGGCGTCGTCTTTCACGGCGTTCTTGCAGTGGCAGTGATGGATGCGGTGTTTGGGCAAAAGCTCCCACGCCGCGGGAAATGCGTCAAGCTCTCCGCGCATCACTGCATTGGCGGGATCCCAGTTGAGCGCCAGGTGTGGGGTTTTCACGGCGTTGAGCGTGCGGGCAGCTTCGCGGCCGGTGGCGGTGTTGCACTCGAACTCGTTCTCGAGTAACAGCAGAATGCCTTGCTTGCCGGCAGTCTCCGCCGCGCTGCGCAACTTGTCGTCGATTGCTCCGCGATAGGGCGCCTGATCGTCGAGCCGCCAGAAGTCGAAACCCCGGACCTTCTGCGTCTTGAACCGCTTGGCCAGGTCGATGGATTTTTGCAGGATTTCGTCTTGCTCCTTGAATGTAGTCTCAGCGGCGAGGTGCAAATCGTCTTTGCCGCCGTATTGCGACTTCGGCGCGCCTGGCCAGTGGGTCTTGAACAGCGGGCTGGCGATGTCGGTCACCTGCAGTTTGTACTTTGCGAGGATATCTTCGGCCTTGGCTAGATCGGCGTCGGCCAGTGCCGTGGCATTTTTGTTCCACATCGATCGGATTTCGATCCAGCTCATGCCAAAATCGACTGCCGCTACGTGGCATGCGTGATCGAAGTCCTGGGAGATTTCGTCGTTGATGACTGCGATGCGGAATGGAGAAGTGGATTGCGAGTAGCTCCTGAGCGGGCGGATTGCGGTGGCCGCAACGGCCAACCCCGTACCGAAGAGAAAGCTCCGTCTGGAAGGATGCGACATGATGCTCCTTTGCGCAGAAGTCTTGCGGGGAATCGATGGAGCTGACGGAGGAATTCTAGAGCGAAATCAGATTAATTGTCATTGAGAGATTCGTGCAATGAGCCTATGAGACCCTCCTCTCCATAAGAATAGTCCTAGCGCCTGCCCCGAAGAGCAGGCGCTTAAGGAGGCTACACGGTCCGAGTTAAAATGTCAGCCGGCCACCCAACTGGATGACGCGCTGGGTGCCCGCGGCACCGGTGATGGTGCCCTGAGAGCCTGACGTGATGTTCCCGGAGGACGGCTGTCCGAGACTCACCCAGTTCATGACATTGGTGAATTCGGCACGGAACTGGAACACAGGACCCCGCTCGAAGTTAATGTTCCGGAGCAGGGCCGCATCCATATCCTTGAGGCCCGGTCCGTTCAGGGAGTCGCGTCCCACGTTGCCGTCTGCGCCGCCCGGGCCGATGCCCCCGGCAGCACCAGGCCCGTTGGCCGTGAACGCTGCGTTGTTGAACCATGCCGTTAATACGCTGGTTGGGCTCTGGCCACTCGCGCCGCATACACGGCAGCGGTGGGCGCCTAGCTTGGGGCTAACTCCAGGAAGAAGGTTGGGGCGGCTCGATCCTTGACTGTCGAAGTTCTTGTTGGATCCCGTGTTCACCGTAAACGGTGCGCCGCTGATGAGATAGACAACCGGTGAGATCTGCCAACCGTTCAGGACTTGTTTGAGGATATTGTTCGATCCGCGGAAGTAGTCGATGTTCCACATGCCTGAGATGACTGCATTGCTGTCATGGTTCTGATCCATGGGGCCATATTCTTCGCGAAGGCCACCGCCGATTGCGCCCATGGAGTTGTTGGTTGGGGTGAAGGGATTGCCGAGGACGCCGAAATCCTGCGCGCTCATTGCTCCATTTTCAACTGGGTTTGAGCTTTCCAGCGCGCGGCTCCAGACATAGAAACCGCTGACAGAGAAGCTCTTTGACATCGACTTGGTAGCTGAGACCTGGAGCCCGTTATAGTTGGAGTTCTGGTCTGAGATCAGGTAGGTAATCCCGCTCACGGTGCCAGGCGCAAGGTTGATGCCGGCATCGTATTGACGACGTTGCTCGGTGCTTGCCGATGAGGTGGCGAGTGCGCCGACTAATGCGCCCCCGGAAGAGTTTACAGTTGCGTAAGGCGCGTAGTTGGCGTCGAGGAAGGAGGACAGATGACGGCCGAGGGTGCCGACATAGGCTGCAGTCAAGGTGACCTTGTATGGCAATTGCCGCTGCACGCTGATGTTGAACTGGTAGACGGACGAATCTTTGAAACTCGTGGGGATGGCTTCGATACTTTGGCTCGGGTAGAATTTCGGAGCAGCTGGCGTATAGGTGTACGGGAAGATTCCGCCACCCGGAGAAGTGCTTGGGAAACCGACGTTGTAAATGTTGGTGATGGAAGTTTCGTTGCCAAAGCCGTTGCGAAGGGAGAACGGCATCGCGTTGCCCGGCTGGTTCCACTCATTGCCGCTGGGAGAACCCCAGAAGATGCCCGCTGCGGCGCGAACCGAGGTTTTGCCGTCGCCAAACGGATCCCATGCGAAACCGAGACGAGGCGAAATGTGGTTGAACGGGGTGGAGATGATGCCGCGACCGACGCCTTTGTCCCCAGCGAACAGCTGGCCGAGTGGCGCGGACGGAGTAATGGTGGATTGCTGGCCGGGAGCAAATGACGCCGTTCTGTTATGGGCATCCACATTAGGCGTATCAATGTCCCACCGCAGCCCGAGATTCGCTGTTAAACGGGGTGTAATGCGGTAGTTATCCTGCGCAAACACCGCAGTGTGCCAGGTGCTCAGATGCGTGATATAGGTCGAGTCCTGCTCAAATGAGTTGACTTGGCCGGTAATAAAGTCAGCAATCGCATTACCCGTGGTCGTAGGCGCGGAGGTTGAGAACCCCAGATCGCCGTAATTATTCAGATTTGCGGCGAACATGGTTTTGTCGAGAGCGAACTCACCGCCAAGGGAAAGGTTGTGTTTGCCCTTGGTCATGCTGACTACGTCGCGTAACTCATAATTGTCTGAACCAGTGACCGGGCCGGCGTTCGGGTTGCCGGTGCTGAAGCCAGCGCCGTTCAGGTAGGGCAGTCCGGCCGGTCCCTGGATTTGGAAGTTCGAACCGAAACTTCCGAGCGTTTGGTTGGCTGGGCCAGTCACCGGGATGAGAGCGCGTCCGCCCATTGCGCGTGTGAATGTTAACCAGGCTTGATTGGCGGTGGTACCGCTGAAGGAGTGAACATCAGCGAGGTTGAGATTCGTCTGAGCGGCAGCAGATTGATTTCCGGTCCAATTGATGTTGCCGCCTCCGCTGGGAGTTGACGCGGTCTTGACAAAAAAGTAGGTCCCAGTGACATGGTCTTTGTCGCCGATGTTCTCGTCATACTTTCCCAGATATTCATCTGAGTCCGTCGGAGTGGTGTACATGCCGGTGTAAATCCCTCCGCCCGTTTTTGCAACCCGGGCGCCGGTCGGCAACGGGATGGAGACGCCGATTTTGTTGCTTACGTTCAAGAAAGCTGCAGCGGTTGTGTCCAGAAGGTTGCTCGGAACGCAATACCCGGCGGTAGCTGCGGATGGGGTCTGGCACCCGGGGCCGGCGTTTGTTCCATTCACCAGCACCTTGGTAGTTTTTGCAGTGCCCGGCATGTAGATAGGGCTCGAAAGCGCTGCTGCGCCCCCCGGCATGTCCGCAGTAAAGTCGCCCATGCGCTCGGGCCCCGTAGGCACCACGCCGCCCGTGACCCCTCCTGCCTGTACCTGCCGCAGACCGGCATAGCTGAAAAAGAAGAATGCCCTGTCATGCTTGAGGGGGCCGCCGATGTCTCCGCCAAACTGGTTGCGGTGGTAGGGGCTCTTCATCAGTGCCCCGGTAAACGGGTTTTTGGTCGGGGTCCAACTAAAAGCGTTGAAGTCGGTGTTGCGGTTGAACTCGAACAATCCGCCATGGAATTTGTTGGTTCCCGACTTTGTAATCACCGTCACCACAGCGCCGGAGAATTGGCCGTATTGCGCCTCGAATGCGTTTGTCTCCACGCGGAACTCGTCCAGCGCGTCGGGGTTGGGAGCCGGGTTTCCGTAGTTGCGCATTCCGGTGATGTTGTTGCCGCCATCCAGATAAAATGCGACGGTTCCGTTGCCGGAGTCGAGCGAGCCGTTTACCTGGACAGCCGCGGAAGGCAGTCCAACGGTCATGTTCGGCGTGCCGGCGGGGTTGGTGGTGGGGCTCATGCTATTGGCCATCACGCCCGGTGTAAGCGAGAGCTCGGAGTAGGCGTTGCGATTGACCAGCGGGAGGCCAATGATCTCGTCCGATTCAACGGTCCGGCCCAATACTGCGTCGCTCGTATTGACCTGCGGCGGAGCCTCACTGACAGTAACGGTCTGGGCCTGCGAGCCCACCACCAGCTTGATGTCAAGCGACAGCGTCTGGTCAACGTCCAGGGCCAGATTCTCTTGCACATACCGCTCAAAGGTATTAGCGTCCGCCTGGACCTTGTACTTGCCGACCGGAAGGTAATCGATACGGAACTCGCCATATCCATTCACTGTTGCCGTGCGGCTGAACCCGGTGTTTACGTTGGTTGCTTTCACGACGGCCGTGTTGACGACCGCGCCTTGCTGATCTTTCACCGTACCCACGATGGTTCCGGTGGTTTGCTGCGCGTGCACTTGCAGGAAGCTCGCTAGCAGCAGGACCAATCCCAGCAGCGTCATCATCCTGCTCACGGCTTTTGGTGTTCTCATCATTCCGCTCGGAATGAGTTTCATCTCGATAGTGCTCTTAGTTCTGACCATGTACAGCCTCCGAAGTTTGGTTCAACGTTCAACGTTCAATGTGCGAACTGGATATTGTTTGAATATCGAACGAAAAGCTATGCCTCCCCCTGATTGGTTGTCAAGGAGAAAATTCGGAGTTTGAAGTAAATCGGTTTTTCTTGCCGGATAGCGGAGGATGCGATGCGGCAGCAGCGCCCGCCAGGGTCCTGTACCTGCCTGGGAGCCGGCCACCACAAGCGCGTCCGGTTGGGCCCGGTGGATGGTGGATCGGGCTCTAGAACAGCTCGATGGCCGGGCGGCTGTGATCGCCTGCCGAACCCACTCCGGCAACCGATCGATGGGTGACGGCCTGGCTGGCCATCCGATAGCGCCCCAGGTGATCGGCAAGGATCGTCTTAAAGGTCCGTTCGAGCTGGCCATCCCACGCCGGATCTCCCGGCTTTTCCGCCAGGAAGACCAGATGATCGCGCATCTCCCTGATCGCTTCCTGCACGTGCTCCATCCGCTGCCGCATTACGTCCTGGAACTGAATGTGGCCGAGCGCCTCGGACATACGGCGTACAGACTCCTCGTAACTGGAGTCCACTTCGGAGATCACATTCAGCAGCAATTTGCTGCTTGTTGCGAACTCCTCCTGCATCTCAGTCAGTTCGACTACCAGGTTACTCATCGAGCTGTTTTGCTCGTGCAATTCGAGCGAGGTTCGCGCCTCTTCCATCTCGCGATCGACCTTGGAGCAGGTGGCATTGATCTTGGTTGCGATATCCGTAGCCGCGTTGGTTGACAGCACAGCGAGTTTCCTCACTTCGTAGGCCACCACTGAGAAGCCTTTGCCGGCTTTCCCGGCGCGGGCGGCCTCAATCTCAGCATTCAGCGCCAGCAGGTTTGTCTGCTGGGCGATCGAAGTAATCACCTTGATAAGCGGGGTCAGGGCACATACATCCGAAGCCAGGTTCTGGATGCGTTCGAAGTTGTCGCGCAGGCCGTCGGTTTGCGCATGCAACTGCATCTCGATGGCGGCGATGATCTCCTTGTTGCTCTCCACACGCATGTGGGTGCTTTCGTTCAGCTCCTTGCCGCTGTGGATTGAAGTTGCGATGTGACTGCGCTGTTCGGTCGCGTGCTGGTTCAGAATTCCCATCTGCTCGATGACCTGAACGACTTCGCTCTCCGATTCAGAGAGGGAATCGCCGATGTGTCCGTGCAGGACATCGAGATATTGCCCGGAGTCGCCGAGTTCGTCTCTCATCGCGACGCGCCGAGCCTCGAGATGTGCCAGTTGGGATTTGTTGAGTCTTCCCGCCAGTCCCAGTTCGGCAATACCTTCCTTCGCCTTCATCCAGTTGATCCAGTTCACCATCAACAGAGGAACCACGTTGAACAGAACAAGGAGCCACACTGCCTCGCTTCGGAAGGGCGTCAGTGCCGGCCCCATGACATAAGTCAGTGCGAGATAGAACGCCATGAAGGAGACGATTGCAAGCACTGTCTGGGTGAGCAGGCGAACGCGAACCCGCCCGATGCGCGAAGGGCGGCCGTACACGGTCTCCTCTCCGAGGCCCGTATCGCCTTCACCTTGGGAGAACAGTTGCGCGTCGTTGATAACCTGTGCGGACGCCATTTTCTTACGCTCCCGGCAGGACTTTTCTAATCACCTTGACCAGGTCGTCGCCTGACACTGGCTTGACCAGCCATCCCGTGGCTCCCAGGCGCTTGCCCTCTTCACGCTTTGACGCCTCGCTCTCCGTAGTCAGCGTCAAAATGGGAAGAAACCGATACGAGGGGAGAGCGCGGACTTTTCCGATCAGTTCCATGCCACCCATCACGGGCATGTTGATGTCGGTGAGGATCAGGTTGGGCTTGAATCCGGAGTTCAGTTTGCTAAGGGCATCCTGCCCGTTGTTGGCGGTTTCCACGGCGAAGCCATTCATCGACAGCGTGGTCTTTAGACTCAGCAGCATGGTGATCGAGTCGTCCACAACGAGGACTGACAAAGGCATGCAGCCCCTCCCCTGGTGCGATCGCACACCAAGCATGCGTGGTCACACACAGGGGACTCATCGGCGGAAACGGACCCCAGGTTTACTGAAAAGATTTGGGATGTCTTGGCTCGCAGGGATTCCGAAGGGTAGATCCGAGTGCAGCGGGCAGCCTTTGCACTCGGGAAATCTTCTGCAATGTGCTTTCCCGGCAGCAACCACGAGCGCATGTTGTTGGTTCAGGAGAGAAACCTGAGCCGCGCCGGGATCGGCAGCAAACGCCGCGCGAACCAGATCGGCAAGTTGCTTGTAGCCTTTGTGTCCGGCGGCTGGGGTTGCCAGGCCGTGGCGCACGGCGATGCGACGGAGATACTCGTCCACCACGGGCACGGGATGGGCTAAAGCGTAGAGCAGGATGGCATCGGCAGTCTCGGAACCGACTCCGGGGAGCGCCAGGAGGCGGATTCGGAGCGATGCTGTGGGTGTGGCAGCCAGCGCATCCAGTGAGCCACCGTACTCCGAGTCAAGCATGGCGACGAAGGCTTTGAGCGCAGGTGCTTTACGGGTCGCGAAGCCGGAAGGCCGTATCAGGGCCTTCAATTGCTCAATCGGGAGTTCGTGGATTGCCTGGGCCGTGAGCGCGTCGGCCGCCCGTAAGTTCGCTATCGATCTCGCGGCTGCAATCCATGATGTGTTTTGGGTAAGGTAGGCGCCAACTATGACTTCAAAGGGCGTTTCGGCAGGCCACCAGTGTTGCGGGCCGTAGGCCTCTTCGAGCAGATCGTGCAACCTGCGCAGCCGCTCAGGCGGGCTCAACTTGTGGCTGGCTGTCATGCGAGTGAACCCTCGTCGGGCGGAGCGTTCAACTGCGCCTTCCACTCCAGGATGCGTGCCCGCGCTGCTGCCGCCTCGGCCTGCGGCACGTAGCCGGCGGCCTGAAGCGAGATCGAGAGGGCCGTGTGGGCAAGCGGGTCTTCGGGCGTGAGGACTGTTAAAGCCATGGCAGCGGCCACCGATTGATTCAACTGGCCGGCGTCGCGCAGAGCGCGCACCAGGCCGTGATGCGCCTCAACATGGGCCGGCTCGGCGGCGATGGCCGTACGAAAGGCATGGGCTGCACCGGCTCCATTGCCTGCGCCGAGCAAATCGATGCCTGTTTCGCAAAGGGAGTTGGCTGAGTTGGGTTCAATCGAGGTCACGGCTATCCTTAGCATAAGTGCAGAGCCCGCTGACGTGCTTTTCTATCCGGCGTCCGTAACAGGAGAACATCGATGAAGAGTCATACGGAATACCTTGTCTTTGAAACCCGCAAACGTCGCGAGATGGTGCACATCACCGACCAGGTAGAACAGATTGTTCGGAGGAGCGGGGTGAAGGACGGTCTGTGCTTCGTTTCGCCCATGCACATAACCGCAGCAGTGTATGTGAATGACCATGAAAGCGGCTTGATTGAGGACATCGGCAAATGGCTTGAGGAACTTGCCCCGGCGCGCCCAGGCTACAAGCATCACCAGACTGGAGAAGACAACGGCGATGCGCATCTGAAGTCGCTGCTGCTGCACCACGAGACTACCCTGCCGGTGACCAACGGGAAGCTCGATCTGGGGACGTGGCAGCGGGTGTTCTATGCGGAGTTCGATGGGCAGCGGTCGAAGCGCGTGATCGTCAAGGTGCTGGGAATCGAGTGAAAGCGAGTCAGCAGGTTAGCGTGCCAGCGAGTCGGCCCTGCATCTTCCCTATCACCGATCTGGCACTGTTTGCCGTGACAACTCCGCCAACGCCGGCGTATGCTCTCGCGGGTTTTCAGCCAACCAGCTAACTCGCTGACTCGCTAATTCGCCGTCTCGCTCGTTTCATCCGTGATCTTCTGCCACGGGCCGGCCGCGGTGGCGGCACTGGGCACGCTGAAATTCATCCGCGTCCGTGGCAGCACGACCAGATCGACGCGGCGGTTCTGGGCGCGTCCCTCCGCCGTGTCGTTCGAGGCCACTGGATGGAACTCCGCATAGCCCGCGGCAGACAAGCGATCGGCTGACATCGTTTTCATGTCGAGAAAAATGCGGGCCATCCGCGTGGCGCGTGCCGAGGAGAGCTCCCAGTTGGAATCGAACTCGGCATTGTGGATTGGCACGTTGTCTGTGTGCCCCTCGATGCGAAGGTCGAAGGGCGAACGGCTCAGCGTTGCGACGAGCCGCCGGAGAGTGGGCAGCGTCTCTGCCCTGGGGGTCGCCGAACCGGAAGGGAAGAACCCAGCTTCGCGCAGGCTGATGACCAGCCCATCGCGGCCCATCTGGATGGAAACGGTGTGCGTGGCTACCTCATTGGATAGCGTCTGCTGCATCTCGCGGCGGAGTCCTTCGAGGTCCTCTTTCACGCGCGCTGGGGCAAGCACGTCTTCGCCCATCACGATGTTCATCGGCATGACGGCCTTTTCGCTGCCCCCGTCAGGGGCCGGGCTGAGATGCCGGCTCGAGCCGGGAAAGATCCCCAGCGACCGGAAGGCCTGGTCGACCGAAACGGTTATCTCCTGCTGCTTTTTCTGGTCGGAACGCGCAAATGCATAGAGGACGACGAAGAATGCGAACAAGAGCGTGATGAAGTCGGCGTAGGAGACCAGCCAGCGATCGTGGGTGACCCGGCTCCTTGGAACGCGGCTTCTCATGCGGCACGCTCCTTGGCCGACTGCGCGTCTTCATTCGCAAAACCGGCCAGCTTGATCTCCAACATGCGCGGATTGATCCCCTCAAGGATCGATGCCACGCCTTCCAGCATCATCTCGCGGCGCAGATTCTGCTCGCGAATACGAATCCGCATCTTGCCGGCAAAGGGCAGGAAGAAGAGGTTCGCCAGACCCACGCCATAGATGGTCGCGACAAACGCGACGGCAATGCCTTTCCCGACTTCTTGAATATTGTCCAGATGCTGCATTACCTGAATCAGGCCCAGTACCGCGCCGAGAATGCCAATCGTAGGCGAAAAGCCTCCTGCCGACTCGAAAACCGCAGGCAGCCGCTCGTCGCCTTCAGTGGATGAGTCCAGGCGGACATGCATGATCCTGCGCAACTCGGCCGGTTCGGTTCCATCCACTGCCAGCATCAAAGTCTGGCGCAGGAAGGGATCGTCAATGGATTGCAAGTCGCTGTCCAGCGAGACAACGCCCTGGCGCCGGGCTTTGTTGTCGAGAAGAACAAGGTGCTTGATCAACTGGCTGGTGTTTTGTTGCGGCTCAGTGAAGACCCTGCCCAGGCTGCGAAACGAGGCGATCACTGTGGAGAGCGGAAATTGCAGCAGCACTGCGCCCATGGTCCCGCCCAGCACAATCAGCGCCGCGGTGGGCTGCAGAATCTGGCTTAGGCTTCCCCCTTCAATGAGCAGTCCGGCAAGGATCCCCGCGACTGCGAGGATCACTCCGCCAATGCTCGACTTGTCCATGGCAGGACTCCTTCAGTAATCAGTACCAGGGCGCGTCAAAAGCGGTCACTTGCCCGGTTCAATTGAGGTTGGCTTTGGCGGCGATTTGGCGATTGGCGAGACCCCCAGGTCGAGACTGGCCAGCGAGGCCGCCGGTTGCAGCTCCTTCAGGCTGGGAAGGCGCCGTGCCACCAGCGTTAGCAACCGTGCTCGATACTCGAGCACGCGTTCCGTTACGTCCTCACAGGATTCGCGAACGATGAGCTTCTCGCCGTTGATGAGGGTGATCATCGTGTCCGGGCTGGACTCGGCGGTTTTGATGAGATCGCTGTTGAGCACGATGGGAATACCGTTGAGTCGAGTCAGTTGGATCATGGCCGCAAAGGCTCCTTGCAGAGGCTTATCGGCGGGGCGCGGGAAAGGTTAAAGAATTAGAATCTTCCAGCCTGGATTGTCCCGATTGAGACATTGGAGAGCCCTGAATAAAGTCGCGCACCCAAGGGCCGAAGAAGGGGCCAGATGCGGCGGCCACCGCCACGGAAGCAGCAACCCAGGGTTGAACAAAGAAATGGGGGCACTGCCGTGGAAGGCCCGTAAATCCACGCATCCAAAAGGAGAACCCCATGTCCCTGGGTGTCTTGAACAACCTCTCCGCCGTCTACGCGGAGAATAACCTGAACAACACCAATAACAGCCTGAACACGGTGCTGCAGCAGTTGTCTTCCGGATCGAAGATCAACTCCGGCGCCGACGATGCAGCCGGCCTTTCGCTGGTCGACGGGTTGCAGGCAAACAACCAGGCGCTGATGCAGTCGCAGACGAACGCAAGTGAAGGCGTAGGGCTGTTGACCGTAGCCGATGGCGCACTCTCGCAAGTGACCAACCTGCTCAACCGGGCCGTGACGCTGGCTACCGAAGCCTCGAACGGCACCCTCAACCAATCGCAGGACACGGCCGCCAATCAGGAGTATCAGTCGATCCTTTCTGAGATCTCGAACATCGGCACCACCACCACCTACAACAACGAGCAGGTCTTCAACTCCAACACCAACATCTACACCGGCGACTCTTCCAATGTTGGCGCTTCGGTCGACTCTTTGAATATCCGCACGCTGTCGGCCGCGAATGTGGGCGACACGGGCGGCACCATGGCCTACAGCAGCGGCGCAACCGAAAGCAACGTGTTCATCGATCTTTCCAACGATGGGGTGAAAGCGCAGCTCGGGGATAGCCTCGGAGCATCCGGCACCAGCACTTCGATTCAGGTCAACTATCTGACGCAGGGTGCTGACGGCGCTCCGACAACCAATACCGCAACCGTAACTGTCGGCCAGGGCACCGCCTACTCGAATACCGTGCAAGGCATGATCAGCGCCATCAACGGTTCGGGCCTTGGCCTCACTGCCTCCCTGGGAACGGCGCAGCAAGCTGGAGCAGGCGCCGTCGCGGCGGCCAACTCCGCCAACTTCGGCGGCGGCGGCGCCAGCGATACGGGCATCATCATCTCCGGCGTCGGGGTCGGAACCGGCAGCAACACCGTGGGCGAAGTCGGACAAATCGTCGTCGGGGCTACAACCGGCGATACGCTCACCGGTGGCACCCTCAACATCGTTGGCTCCAATGGCCAGAGTCACTCCATCACTCTGGGCACGGCTGGCTCTACCGACAACCTCGCCGACCTCGCGGCAACCATCAACGCTGCGGGCTATGGAGTTTCTGCCGCAGTCAATGCCGCGGAAACATCTCTCGGCCAGGGCGCTGGCACGGTTCTGACTTTCACCTCGGCAAACCCCGCGGTGACTGTCTCCGGGACGGGCGTGACATCCGCGATTGCAGCCGCCAACGCTACCATCTCGGTAACCGATGGTGAGCTCTCTACCACTGGGGCCGCTGCCGCCGGGGCGGGCGCCTATATGGGCTCGATCACCTTCAACTCGGCCAGCGATCTCGTTACCGTATCGAAGGCGCAGCTGATCACGATGGGGTTCGCCGGGGCCGGCGGTAACCAAACCGCTGATTCGCTGACAGCTTTGGCGGCATACATGACGGGGACAGGCGACGGGATCACTGCCACCGTCAAAGGCAACCAGATCCTCTTGACCCAGACAAGCGGCACTGCACCGTCGACGCTGGTCAATACCTCACCAGTCGGTACGGACGCCATCCAGGCGGCGACGCCCAGTCTGACTCTGACTGGAACTCCGACGCCGGGCGCTCAATTCCAGAGCACGGTGGGCACGTTGGCCATCGGAGCCGCAGGCGCATACTCCGATACCCTTACTGCCGGGAAGGAACTGACAATCGGCAGCCAAACCATCACCATCGGCGCGGCAGACAACACCCTTTCCACGTTGGCGTCGACGATCAACGCCGGCGACTACGGGGTAACGGCGACCTACAGCCAGGCCAACAAGGACATCGTCTTTACCTCCTCCAACTCGGGGATAGTGATAACCGACGGTAGCGCCACAGGAGCAAACCCACTGGCGGATACGACCAACGCCGGCGCCGGCCCAACCCTGACGGGGCAGAACACCACACTCAGCTCCCTGGGCGTGGCCGCGGAACCGGGCAATCAATCCACGGACTCCTCTGCGTACTATAAAGTGGGCATCTCCTCGACGACCGGTATTGTGGACTACAGCACGGTGGTGAATACGGGCACCGTCGCCAGTCCAACATTGACCTACGGCGGCACGGGCGTGTATGCGGCATCCGGCGCTGTCGAGGCGAATTCGGGGATGGTTTCCGACCTGAGCGGAAGCAACGGCACGGCGACCATCAGCTATACCGACGCGGCCGGGCAGTCTTTGAGTGCAAGCGATCTGTCCAACCAGGCAGACGCGCAGTCAGCGCTCACTGACCTCAACGCGGCGATCACCGACGTGGCCGCGCAGGATGGCTACATCGGCGCGCAAATCAACACCCTCAATGCGGTCAGCTCCGTTCTCAGCACCCAGTCAGAGAACGTAACCTCGGCGCAGAACGCGGTGCAGGCCACCGACTATGCGTCGGCAACCTCCAACATGTCCAAATACGAAATCCTCAGCCAGACCGGCATCTCGGCCCTGGCCCAGGCCAACAGCATGCAGCAGGAAGTGACGAAGCTGTTGCAGTAAGCAAAACGCCGGCGACGAGCCGGTGACATGAAGCACCAGCCAGAAGAAGGGCGTTCGCAAAGACGGACGCCCTTCTCTGCGCCGGGCGCGGAGAAATGAACAGATCACAATGAGTCAATTCCAATGCGCGACAACCGGTTTTGGTCCGGTGGCTGCAGGGTGTTGACGAGGAGAGTCAGGATGGGCACAGTTGGGCTGAGTTTTGGGTCGCCGACGAGCGGCGCGGGATTCGATGTGAGCTCAACGGTCGCGGAGATTGTGGGCAATCTTCAAAACGTGGAGACCCCGTGGAAGAACCAGCTGACTTCGCTGCAGTCTCAGGACACGGCGATTTCCAGCCTGGGAACATTGTTCTCCAATCTCTCAAACGACGTCAGCAACCTTACGGACTTTCAGGGGGTGCTGGCGGAGAAGGAGGGATCCAGCTCAGACCAGAATGTTCTGACATTGACCGCAGCTACGCCGTCGGCGATCGCCGGAACACACGCGGTGACGGTGTCGAACCTGGCGCAGACTTCGAGCGGGTATTTGACCGCGATCACGAACGTGAACGATACGTTGTCGGGTTCGATCACAATCAAGGCGGGAAGCGGAACCGCCCAGACCATCACCCTCAACTCTTCCAACAACACGCTTGCTGGGCTTGCTTCGGCCATCAACGCGTCCGGGGCCGGCGTGACGGCGAGTGTGCTGACCGATTCGTCGGGATCGCGGCTGAGCCTGGTTTCGAGCACTTCGGGTGCAGCGGGCGAGATTGCGATCAGCGGGAACTCGATCGTCGACACGTCCAACTCCGGCGCAGCTCTGACCTACACCGACGCCGTGGATGGCAAGGACGCCAACCTTACCGTGGATGGCGTTTCGCTGACCAGTTCGTCGAATACTGTGGCCAACCTGATTCCCGGGGTTACGTTTCAACTGCTCGCGCCGAGCGCGACGGAGTCCGACGGCAGCCTTGAACCGGTGCAGGTGGTGATTGCCAATGACAACGCCGGAGTCGAGAGCGCGGTATCGGCGATGGTATCCGATTACAACGCTGCGGTGAGCGCCATCAATACCCAGGAAGGAAACACAAACTCAGGCACGCCGGAGCCGCTCTACGGTTCGCCGACTCTCTCGCTTCTCCAGCAGCAACTGCTCGGCAGCCTGAACGCCGTCAACCCCAACGGCTCACTCACCACACTAGCCGTCAATGCGAATACAACGCTGGCGGGCTCGATCTCAATCCAGGTGGGAAGCGGCACGGCGCAGACCGTGACGCTCAGCTCATCCGACAACACGCTCGCCGGGCTTGCCAGCGCCATCAACAAGGCCAACCTAGGGGCGACCGCAGCTGTGACTACCAGCGATGGGGAGTCGACTCTGTCCCTGACCTCGCAGACAGCCGGGACCGCCGGGGCATTGACCATCACCTCCAGCGTGGTGGCCAGCACACCGGCGTCGGTTACCTATTCCGACACAGGCGGCTACACGAGTTCGACGGCCGACAGCGGGACAATGGGTCCGGTGACTAACGCCTCGGATACGCTCTCTGGTTCGGTATCGATCCAAGTGGGCAGCGGTGCCGCGCAGACCATTACGTTGGACTCTTCCGACAACACGCTTGCCGGACTGGCCGAGGCCATCAATACCGCGGACATCGGTGTGAATGCCTCGGTAAACGCAACGGCCGTGGGCAGTAATGCGATTGGCACGCTGCTTACGTTGACCTCCGCAACCGTGGGAGAGGCTGGCGCCATGTCCGTGGTCTCAAACATCGAGGACCAGACAAACGCCACAACTACGCCGATGGATTACACCAATTCGTCGGACATCAACAGCCTTACGAGCCTCGGCATCAGCGTCAACAACGACGGTTCGCTCACGTTTGACGCAACTTCGCTGGACTCCGTGCTGAACACCGATTACAACAGCGTGGTGGGTTTCTTCCAGAACAGCAATAGCTGGGGCCAGAAATTCTCCACCATGCTTACCAACGCCGGATCGAGTTCGGCGACGGGGGTCCTGTCGCTGGCATCGAGTTCCAACAGCAGCATCGAGTCCACCCTCAACGCCGACATATCCAAGGAGGAGTCCCTGATCTCGGCACAGCAGACCAGCCTGACCGCGGAGTTGAACAGTGCCAATGAGATCATGCAGCAGTTGCCTACCCAGTTGGAGGGCGTGAATGAGCTCTACTCGGCGATTACCGGCTACAACCAGAATACCAACGGATAGGGAGACCCATTTCGATGTCGAGTTATCGGGAACATGCACTGGAGGGCGCTTCGGCCGTTGACCTGGTGGTGGCGCTGTACGACGGAATCCTCCGCTTTCTCCATTCAGCATCCGCTGCGGTGGATCGCGGCGACGCGGAAGGCCGCCGTGCCGCCGTCAAGCGCGCTCTCGACATCATCATTCACTTGCAGGCGCGCCTGCGCATGGATGTTGGCGGCAGGCCGGCCCAGGCGCTCAGCGAGTTCTACGCATCGATCTTCGCTCAGATCCTGCAGGCTTCGCAGTCGGCTTCGAGGCCCAAGTTTGAGCACGCCATCGACTGTGTGAGGAATGTTCGCGATGCATGGCGCGAAGTGGCTCGCGATCCCGCTGTGAATCCTGCGCCTGAGCAGGTTTCCGCAGCCGCGCGAACCGCACGATCCGACGGCTTCGACGGCTCCGATGCGGAGGCCGCTATGGGAATAAGCTCGCACTGGAACGCCTAGATCGTTGTCGGATTTACCCGAGACCTCCGTGCCCATCCTTTCCGCGGCTTTTCGCGGAATGGGTGGGACGCCAATCAACTTTCGGTCTATAGAACTTCCGAAAATGCTCTGCATTCAGCGGTGGCGCCGGCAGGCTAGTCTGCGACGGTGAGCTCTTCTTCCAGTTGCTGCTTTTGATACAGGCTGGCGTAGTAGCCATCGCGCGCCAGAAGATCCTCGTGTTTGCCGAGTTCTACGATACGTCCGCGATCGAGTACTGCAATCTGGTCGGCGTCGCGGACGGTTGAAACCCGATGTGAGATCAGGATCGTTGTAGCCGTGGCCGTATACGAGCGCAAACCACCCAGAATTCGCTCTTCGGTGTAGGTGTCCACGCTGGCAAGAGCATCGTCGAGAATCAGGATTGCCGGACGCCGCAGCAATGCGCGGGCAATGGCTGCACGCTGTTTCTGTCCACCGGACAGCGTGACTCCGCGCTCACCGACCATCGTTTCAAGCCCCTCGGGAAACTCTGCAAACTCCTGCCGGATGTGTGCCGCCTCTGCTGCCTCAAGAAGCTCCTCTTCGCTGGCATCGGGCACGCCAAACCTGAGGTTCTCGCGGATCGTCTCGCTGAAAAGAAACGTCTCCTGCGGCACCATGCCAATATTGCGCCGGAGCACCGCAAGCGGATACTCGCGCACCGGACGTCCGTCGACGAGAAGTGAGCCGGGTGCTGCCTCGTGCATCCGCGAAAGCAGGGAGACGAGCGTCGATTTGCCCGAGCCGGTTGGCCCGACGATGGCCAAAGAGGAGCCAGCGGGAACCCTCAAGCTGATGTCGCGCAGTACTGGAGTCTCTCCATAGCTGAAATCGAGATTGCGGAATTCAATCTCGCCTGCCAGGATCTGATCCGCCGGAATCGCCACATCCGCGGCGCTGTCATCGATGGAGGGCTTGGCCTGGAGCAACTCGTCGATGCGAATCACTGAGGCGGTTCCGCGCTGGAAGAGGTTGACCACCCAACCTACGGCGATGATGGGCCAGATGAGCATGATCATGAAGGTGTTGAACTCAACGAACTGGCCGACTGTGATGCGATGCGAGACCACCAGGTGGCCACCGGCAAGCAGCGTGATCACCATGGAGATGCCGAGGATGAACTCCAGGGTGGGCCATAGCATGCCCATGAGCTGCACGAGCCGCAAAGATCGCGCGATGTACAGCCGATTCAGCTTTTCGAAGATGTTGATCTGCGACTCTTCGCGTGCGAATGCGCGAACCAGCCGGGCGCCGGAGTAGTTCTCCTGCGCCTGCGATGAAATCTCAGAGAAGCTGGCCTGAATCCGCTCAAAACGGTCGTGAATGCGGTGCCCGAGATACTGAACCAGAATGCTGGCCAGCGGCATGGGGGCAAGCGCGACCAATGTCAGGTAAGGGCTGAGATGAAGAAGGAAGTAAAGTGCAAAGACCGTGAAGAAGACGGTATTTGCGCTGTACATGAGGGCTGGGCCCAGCAGGTTGCGCACCGCGTTCAGATCGTTGGTCATGCGGGCCATGATGTCGCCCGTGCGGTACTTCTGATAGAACCCGGAGTCCTGCTTCTCCAGATGGGTGAAAAGGTCGTTGCGGATGTCGAACTCGATCTCGCGTGAGATGCCGATGAGGATCCAGCGCTGCGCGTAGAGGAAGACGCCCTTTACGATAGATATCCCCACCAGCAGCCCGGCGAAGAGCAGGATCAGGTGAAGGGAGGCCCCCTGTTTCAAGCCGTCGATTGCTTTCTCCAGCACGCGCGGAAACTGCACCGCAACTGCGTTGGTGCATATGCAGGACAGCGTGCCCCACAGGTATCCCCAGCGGTAGCGGCGCATGTAAGCGAAGAGGGGGCGCAGATCGCGAAGCATGGCTCTATTGTACGGGGGCATGGCACGGGCGCTTGCGAGGGCTGCCGGCTGGCTCCCGCGTTAGGTAGGAGTGCGGAGCAGCAGGTAGCCGCCGACCAGGCCAAACAGCACCAGGGAAGCCCATGCGGCGACCGGGGCGGGCAGATAGTTCACATTGCCCAGTGCGCTGAAGAAGCCGTCGGCTACCCAGTATGCGAGGGCGACGGCGATGGCAACGGCGATACCTGTGAGCGATCCGCGCTTGCCCATCGAAAGGGCGAAGGGAATGGCAAGCCCGGCCATGACGATGGCGGCCAGCGGGTTGGCGAGTTTGTGCCACAGCGCCACGCGCAGCCGCATGGTGTCGAACCCGCTTTGCCGGAGCCCTGAGATGTATCGCTCAAGCTCTCCGAAGTTCATCTCCTGCGACTGCTTCTCTTCCTTGGTGAAGTAACCTGGTTCTTCGTGAATTTCGGCAAACGTGGTCTGCTGGAACTCGCGGTATGACTTGGTGTGATCGCCTTCGATGTCGCGCTGCCAGCCGTTCTGAAAAATCCATGTTCCGAAGTCTGAGTCCCAGTAGACGCGCGAGGCAAAGATGCGGCGCGTGATGGCAAAGGTCGATGGGTCAAACTCAAATACCGACAGATTGGCAAATTCGTGATGCACGGCATCGAAAAACTGGTAGTAGAAGATGCGTCCAGGCTCGCCTGGATTGGGCTGGCCGAAGATCCAGTGCTGTTCAGGGTTATTCACGGTCTGCGGAGGTCGGCCCTTGATGATGTTGCGCAGCGCCTCCTGGCGGCGATTGGCCTGCGGCAGGTAGTACTCGTCGAAGAGGAACAGGCTCACAGCCAGGATTGCGGCGATGCCGATGACAGGAACTACCAGACGGTAGAGGCTGATGCCCGTGGCTTTCATGGCGATGATTTCGCTGTTGCGGTTGAGCACGCCAAAAGTGACCAGCACGGCGATAAGCACCGCCAATGGAGCGATCTGATAGAGCATGCTTGGCGTCAGGTTGATCAGGTACTGGCCAACGGTCGAAAGGGGGATGCGATTGCGCAGGATGTCACCGATGAGCTCAAAGAATGTGAACACAAGCATGAGCATGACAAACCCGCAGAGGACAAGAAAGAACATGAAGAGAAACTCGCGGACGACATATTCGTCAAGGATGCGCGGAAAGGCATGGCGAGCCGAATTGCGCTGCATGGAGGGGAACATTCGCGCTGACCATGCGCGCTTCCGGGCGCCATTGGTTTTCGTGGGTGCGGATGCATCTTTCGGGGCGCGGGCCATAAACGACGTGAGTGCGCTGAGCACGCGGCCGCCGCTTGCCATCTGCCAAAGGAGGAAGAGGCCGCCGGCTGCGAAGAGAATGTTGGCCAGCCACACTGCGGCGAAGGCGGATATCCAGTTTTGTTTGCCAAGCGCCGTGCCGAACAAGGAAAGCGAGTAGTAGAGGCACACCAGGAGAATTGTGAAGACCCAGGCCGAGCCCCTACCGCCGCGCCGCGATGTGACGCCGAGCGGAACGCCCACCAGCATGAGCACAAGGCAGGCTGCGGGGTAGGAGAACCGCTTGTGCACCTCGATCAGGAATCGCTTGCCGTCGGGGCCATGAGACCGCCGGAGCAACTCGTGCAAGGGCAGAGCATAAATGGGCGTATCCAGGCGGCCGAGGTGGCCCTCGTTCTGCTGGGCCGGCGTGAAGGGAAGATCGTTAACCTTAAAGGTGGAAATGTTGTACTGCTGGGGTTGGCCGGCCACCGGTTCTTCGTGTTCGGTGCCATCGCGCAGGCGCATCAGCAACTCGGTGGTTGAATCGTTGACCACCGTGGCCGAGGCTGCTGTGGTGATCTTCGGCATGGATGGGTCAGTGACGTCGGCCATGAAGACCTGTCGCCAGTTGGCCGCGCCGGTGCCCGAACGGACGTCCTGCACGTAGAGAACGGTGTTCTTGAAGTCTTCGTAGAAGACGCCGCGCTGAATCTCGTAGGAGGCTTGTGTGGCGAGCAGGCGGTCGAGGTGGAGGATTCCCTGGTTGGCGCGCGGGGCTACATAAAGCGAGTTGAAGAGCCCGATCAGGGTACCGCCGACGGCCACAATGGAAGCCACGCGGACAAAGTAGCCGATGCCCAGGCCCGAGGCACGCATGGCGACGATCTCACTGTCGGCGGCGAGCCGGCTGAGGCCAAGCAACACGCCAACCAATACCCCCATTGGGATGGTCACAATGAAAAAGTTGGGCAGCGTGAAAAGAAAGACCTGGGCCACGATGGAGAGAGTGGAGCTGTTGCGTACCACCATATCGAGAATGTGAGGCAGTTCGCGCATGAAGAGGATGAAGGTGAAGAGAGCGCACCCAATGAGAGCGTGGGAGAGGATTTCGCCGAGGATATAGCGGGTCAGGATGCGCAAGCGCGGGGCTCCGCATGTAGTTTATCGCGCTGAGTGGGTTGGGGGCGCGGCCCTGTCCGGAGCGGGGTTGGTTGCTGTCGAGAGGCCGTGGCGTCGTGGCTGCCACCCGCGCAGACGAAGGCTGTTGCCGAGCACGCACACTGAGCTGAGTGCCATGGCCGCGGCGGCAAGCCAGGGGGAGAGCAGGATGTGAAAAGCCGGGTAGAACACCCCTGCCGCAAGTGGAATGCCGAGCACGTTGTAGGCCGCGGCCCAGATAAGGTTTTGTCGCATGATTCCCAGCGTGGAGCGCGCCAGGCCAAGCGCATTGGGGATGTTTGCGGGGTCGGCGCGAAGGAGCAGTACGTCGCCCGCTTCCTGGGCCAGATCTGCGCCAGTGCCCATGGCGATGCCGGCGTCGGCCTCTGCCAGCGCAGCCGCGTCGTTAATGCCGTCGCCGACCATGGCCACGCGCAGGCCGCTCTTCTTGAGCTCGCGAATCCGGGCCAGCTTGCCGGCAGGGTCGAGACCGGCCTCCACCTCGCGAATGCCCGCCTGTTCCGCAATCGGCTTGGCTGCTGCTGCGGAGTCGCCCGTCAGCATCAGAACCCGCAGGCCGTCCGCGAGGAGAGCTTTGACGGCCTCAGATGTATCGGGCCGCAGAGCATCGCGCGCGTCAAATACTCCGGCGGCTACGTTATCGATTGCCAGCCAGAGCCGCGTCACGCCTGGCGACGGGGTCGACAGGTTCGCGGGCATTGGAATAGAGAATTCACGGAGGAGGGCATCGTTTCCGAGGACGCACGCGTGCCCCTCGACCTGCGCCGTCAGGCCCCGGCCGGGAAGATTGGTCAACGCCTCGGCGGGTTGCCACACCAGCCCTTTGGCTCTTGCGCTGTCGAGGATTGCGTGGGCCAGAGGATGATTCGAGCGCTCCTCAAGCGAAGCCGCAATCCGCAGCAGGTCGTCTTCATTCCGGTCTTCAAAAGGATGGATGGCCATAAGCACCGGCCGCCCGATCGTGAGCGTACCGGTCTTGTCGAGAACCACCGCATCCAGGTGCGCCAGCCGCTCCAGTGCTTCGCCGCCTTTGAACAGGATTCCGAGTTGAGCGCCACGCCCGACGGCAACTGTCAGGGCTGCAGGCACAGCGAGACCCATGGCGCAGGGGCAGGCCACTACGAGGACTGCAACAGTGTTGGCCAGCGCCAGTGGAAGGGAGTGCGCCGCAATCAGCCACACGGCAAACGTGATGGCTGCCAGCGCCAGCACCACCGGCACAAAGACAGCGCTGGCGCGATCAGCCAGCCGCTCCATGGGGGCGCGCGACTGCTGCGCCTGCTCAACCATGCGCGTAATCTGCGCAAGCACCGTAGCCTCTCCGAGAGATTCGGCACGGCACGTTACTGCGCCATCGTAGTTAAGCGAGCCGGCCAGCACGCGGCCGCCGGGCTCGCGTGCCAGTGGGATGGATTCCCCGGTCAGCATGGATTCGTCAACCGTCGTGCGGCCTTCCAGGATGGTTGCGTCTACCGGGAAACGTTCGCCCGGCAGGATGAGAATGCTGTCTCCGGGTTCGATCTCTTCTAGGGGAACCACCGATTGCACCCCATCGCGAATCCGCCGTGCTGTTACAGGGCGCAACCGCGAAAGCGAGTCCAACGCCGACAGGGCGCGGCGCTTGGCGCGGGCTTCGAGAGCTTTGCCCAGCAGTAGAAAGCCCACAATCAGCAGGACCGCGTCAAAATAGACCTGCCTCTCCGGCGACGGCCAAATTGTTGCATACGCCGACCACACAAAAGCAACACTGGTCCCCAGACTCACCAGCGTGTTCATGTTGGTGGTGCCGTGCCTCAACCCGCGCAAAGCGCTCGCATAAATGCCGTGTCCGGCCCAGACGAGCACCAGCGCCGTCACCGCCAGCAGCGTCCACCGAAGAGGATTTGCAGGCAGCGCGTAAAGCGCGGGGGCCATCCGCATGAGAGTGTGATCGAGAGAGCCCATCGCACCGCCCAGCGGCATCGACAGCACCATGGCCGCAGCGCCTGCAACAAGCGTGATCAGGGCCTTCCGCTCGGCATCGCGAGCGCCGGGCTCGACGGAGTGACCCTGTGCTTCAGTGCGCGGCAGTACCGCATCGTAGCCGGCCGAGCGAATGGCATCGATGAACGACTCGGGTTGGGCAACTTGCGGATTGAATTCAATGGTGGCGCGATTGGCAATCAGGTCGACATGGGCCGAGGCTACACCGGGCGTCGCGCGCAGCGCAGTCTCAACGTGATGCTGGCAACTGGCGCATGTCATTCCCAAAACTGGGAGTGTCACCGTTTCCGTATTGCTCGCGCTCACCTATTCTTCCAATCGGGCAGGGTAGCCGGCCTTGGCTAGTGCGGCAATTGCGGCTTCAGAGGGCGCCGCGTCGGGCGTGGCAAATCGTGCTGCTCCGATCTGAACCTCTTTCACTTCAATGCCCGCCACCGAGGCGAGTGCCTGGGTGACTCGGCGTACACAGGACCCGCAATGCATGTTGTCGATTCGCAGTGTAAACTCCGCCATGTTTCCCTCTTTGTGTTCGATGATAGCGCGGCGCAAAAGGTCGCACCGTGCCGGATTGATCATGAGCAGGATTGAAGAGTTTTCCGGCGGCGGCTCGCCAATTAAGCGAACTATGCTATGAGTGGACTGGGCGACCCAGGAGCTGAGAGTGAGGTAGTGGATGGAGCGTGAGTTTCCTGAAGCGCCGCGAATGGCGGTGGGCGCGGTGGTGGTGGACCGGGGACGGGTGCTGCTGGTGCGCCGCGGCCACGAGCCCGCGAAGGGCAATTGGTCGCTGCCCGGCGGAGCGCTCGAGTTGGGCGAGTCGCTCACCGATGGCGTGGTCCGGGAGGTTCGCGAGGAGACCGGCCTGACCGTGAAGCCTGTCGAGCTCGTCGAGTTGTTGGACCGCATTCACCGTGAAGGCGAGCGAGTTCGCTATCACTACGTCATCGCCGATTATTTGTGCCGCGTCGTTGAGGGCGAAATGCTGGCCGCATCCGATGCCGATGCCGTGCGCTGGGTGGAACGCGCCGAGTGGAACAGCCACAGCGTTCTCAAGCTCGACCCAATTACGGTGCTGGTCATCGAAATGGGATGGCAGCGTGCGCGCGTGCTTGAGGCTGCTCAGGAGGGTAAGTGAAACTCTTCAAGGGACTCCTTTGGCTAGTCGTCATTGTGACCGTTGTGTCTGCACTGGGCTTTCTCCTCCATCCGATTTACTTCCTCAACGAGTGGACCTATTTCGAGGAGTGGAGGAACGGCGTCGAGAGCCGCGACGTGACCGTGGCCGGCATCCGTATGCATTACATTGCCGAAGGCCCAGCCGGCGGCCAGCCGGTGGTGTTGGTGCACGGTCTGGGTGTCCGCGCTGAAGAGTGGGCCGCTCTTGCGCCGTATCTTGTCCGGGCCGGTTATCGCGTCTACATGCCAGATCTGCCCGGCTACGGCCGCAGCCAGAAGCCCGCCGACTTCTCCTACTCACTGCACGACGAAGCTGCGATGGTCATCGGATTTATGGATGCGCTTGGCCTCACGCGTGTAGACCTCGGCGGCTGGTCAATGGGCGGCGGCATCGTGCAGCATGTGGCGTTTGACCGTCCCGACCGCATTCGCAAACTGATTCTGTTTGACGCGGTTGGCCTCAAGGAGCCACCACAGTTCGATACCCGGCTCTTTACACCTGAGAATGCCGATCAGCTTTTCCAGCTTCAGACGCTTCTCTCGCCACACCCGGTTCAGTTGCCCGGCTTCATTGTTCGCGATGTCCTCAAGGTGTCCCATCGCAACGAGTGGGTCGTGAAGCGAGCCATCGCGTCGATGCTGACTGGCAAAGATGCCACTGATACAATCCTGCCGCAGTTGAAAGTGCCTGTGCTCATCGTGTGGGGTTCCGCGGATCGTGTGTTTCCCGTGAGCCAGGCCCGGACCATGCATCGGCTCGTGCCGCAGTCCGAGCTCGACATCGTTCCGGGATGCGGCCATCTTGCGCCGAAAGAGTGCGCCGCTCAAGTGGGGCCGATGGTGGTCGCGTTCGAAAGAGAGTGAGTGGCGCGCGAAATCGGCCGAGTTATGCGGTTTGTCCGGGCGTTGGCTGCTCGGGAATGGTTCTCGTGCGTCGAGTGAAGCCCGGTCATTCAGGCAGCATGGAAGAGCATCGTCTCGGCGGTGAGCCCGGGCCCAAAGGACATGGCGCAGCCGGTCTGGCCGGCCTGCGCGTGCTGCATAATCTCATGCATTACAAACATCACTGTCGCAGACGACATGTTGCCGTAGCGCGCGAGCACGTCGCGTGAACTCATCAGAGCCTCGGGCTTGAGCGAGAGGGCTTTCTCCACGGAATCCAGGATCGACCGTCCTCCCGGATGTACAGCCCACAGATCGATGGAATCGGGATCGGCGCCGCGGGTCACCTGCCTGCCGTCATCTTTGAGGGCCCGCCCAATTTCGCCCGGGACCTCGCCGGAAAGTTGCATATCGAATCCAAGTTCGCCAATGCGCCAAGTTATGAGGTGGCTGGTGGCAGGAATGCTGACCGCGAGAAAGCTGTCGATGGCGAGACCGGTGGGGTCCGCGCTCACCAGGCTGGCCGCGCAGCCATCTGCGAAGACGAGGAACGAGAGCACCTGCTCGAGCGCTTCAGTCTCTTGAAAGTGAAGCGAGCAGAGTTCCAGGTTGAGCACCAGCACGTGCGCTTCTAGCTCGGAGCGGACAATGTGGTGCGCCGACTTGAGCGCGTTGATTGCGGCGTAGCAGCCCATGAAGCCGATCATGGTCCGTTCGACCGATGGATTCAGGCCGAGATGATTCACCACTTCAAAATCCAAACCTGGAGCATAAAGCCCAGTACAGGAAGTCACGATCACGTGGGTTATGCTGCGTCGTTCTTCGCTGGTCAACTCAAGGCGATTAAGAGCGGCCCGGGCCAGTTGCGGCGCAAAGCGCTCAAAGAATTGCATGCGACGCGCGGTGGAGGGGAAACTGCCTGGCTCATAAATGCTTTCAGCGTCTTTCCAACGTCCGTCGTCGGTAGGAAGGGGATTCACAAACGAGAAGCGGTGCTCGATGGCGCAGAGCCTTGCCATGCGCTTGAAGAGTTTCTTGTTTGTGCCCTCGGGCAAGAGGCCAGTGGCAAATGAGATGAAGGCCTGATGCACGTCAAAGGTGGGAACTGCCGTTGCAATGCGATTAATGTGGGCTGTTGTCATCTGGGCCTCTGAAGGGGGCGAGGGAATTGGCAGGTTGTTGGAAGAGGAGTGAGTTTTGAGACATGGCCAAACCACGAAGAGGCCGCAGGGGCGGCCTCCCCAGGGAATCGGGCTGCGTTCAGAGTTTAGACGCCGATCACGTCGCAAAGTTCTTTTACGGCGGCGGCACTCTTTTTCAGGGCCGCATCTTCGTCGGGAGTCAGCTTGATTTCGATGATCTGCTCCAGGCCGCCCGCACCCAGTTTGCAAGGTACACCGATGTAGAAGCCATCGATGCCGTACTCGCCCTTGAGGAAGGCCGCGCAGGGCAGGATCTTCTTCTTGTCCTTGAGGATGGCCTCAACCATCTCAGTGGCTGCCGCTGAAGGCGCATAGTAGGCGCTGCCGGTCTTGAGATGCTTGACGATCTCTGCGCCGCCGTCTCGGGTGCGCTGCACCAGCTCTTCGAGCCGGTCTGGCGCGATGAGTTCCGTGATGGGAATGCCGGCGACGGTCGAATAGCGGGCGAGGGGCACCATGGTGTCGCCGTGGCCGCCGAGGACGAAAGCCGTCACGTTTTCGACACTGACATTCAGTTCAGAAGCAATAAATGTGCGGAATCGCGCGGAATCGAGCACGCCTGCCATGCCGATAACGCGCTCGCGGTTGAAGCCGGCCTGTTTGAAGGCGGCCTGCGCCATCGCGTCGAGCGGGTTGGAGACGATGATCAGGATCGACTCCGGCGACTGGGCCACTACCTTCGAAACCACGTCGGACATGATCTTGTAGTTGGTGTGGAGCAGGTCGTCGCGGCTCATTCCCGGCTTGCGCGGAATGCCGGCGGTGATGACCACGACATCGGAGTTTGCCGAGGCCGCGTAGTCGTTGGCGCCGACGACACTCACGTCGCGCTTCTCGATGGGCATGGCTTCGAGCAGGTCGAGCGCCTTGCCCTGGGGCACGCCTTCAACAACGTCGATCAACACAACATCGGCCAGTTCCTTGGCCGCAATCCAATGTGCCGTAGTAGCGCCTACGTTGCCGGCGCCGACAATTGAAACTTTCTTCCTCATTTTGTTTCTCTCCTTAGAATCCCTCAGGGCTAAAGCCCAATTCAATCTCGTCGCAATTCGGCGCGACTAAAATCGTGCCCTGACTCAAAGCGGCAACTGAAAACTGACAACTGTCTCTACATGTTTCCAATGATGCGCGTGGCGAATTCGCTCGTTCCGACTTTGGTTGCGCCTGCGGTTTGGCGTTCAAAGTCGTAGGTGACGAACTTTTGCACGATAGTCTTTTCGAGCGCTGTCTCGATTAGGTTGGCCGCTTCTTTCCAGCCGATGAACTCGAGCATCATCACGCCCGACAGAATCACCGACCCGGGATTGATGACATCCTTATCGGCATATTTGGGTGCCGTGCCATGCGTGGCTTCGAAGACCGCGAAGCCGTCGCCGATATTTGCGCCGGGCGCGATGCCGAGCCCGCCTACCTGCGCCGCGGCTGCGTCCGAGATATAGTCGCCATTGAGGTTGGTGGTGGCCAGGATCGAGTAGTCTGCCGGGCGAATGATGATCTGCTGGAAGATGGAGTCGGCGATGCGGTCATTTACCAGGATTTTGTTTTTCCACGCGCCATTGCCGTGCGTCTTGCCGATGGAGTCGATGACGCCCTTGATCTCTGCATAAAGCTCGTCGCGAAAGGCCTGGTTGCCGAACTCGAGGCCCGGCTCAATCATTGCCGCGTTCTGTTCCACGGTCAGGCTGGGGTTGGCGTCGAGGTTGCCGAGGATCCAGCTCTCGCGCTCGGTTACCGTGTGTTCGCGGAACTCCTGCACGGCCACTTCGTAGCCCCATTCGCGGAAGGCGCCCTCGGTGAACTTTTGGATGTTGCCCTTGTGCACAAGCGTGACGGTCTTGCGTCCTGTTTCGATGGCCTGGCGAAGTGCGTAACGCACCAGCCGCTTGGAGCCGAAGATGGAGATGGGCTTGATTCCGACGCCGGAGTCTGTGCGGATTTTCTTCTTGGTTTTGGACAACAGGTCGTCGTTCAAAAACGAAATTAGTCTTGCTGCGTCCGTGGTCCCTTCCTTGAACTCGACGCCGGAATACACGTCCTCAGTGTTCTCGCGGAAGATGACGATGTCGACATTTTCTGGGTGCTTTACCGGGCTTGGCACGCCCTGGTAGTACTTCACGGGGCGGACGCAGGCGTAGAGATCGAGCAACTGGCGCAGGGCCACGTTGAGCGAGCGAATGCCGCCGCCAATCGGTGTGGTCAACGGCCCCTTGATGGAGATGCGCAGGTCCCGCGCAGCCGAGACGGAGTCGTCCGGCAGCCAGGTGCTGAACTGGCGGAATGCCTTTTCGCCTGCAAAGATTTCAAACCACTTGATGGCGCGCTTGCCGCCATAGGCCTTTTCAACCGCGGCGTCGAAGACGCGCTGCGAGGCCTTCCAGATGTCACGGCCCGTGCCGTCGCCTTCAATGAAGGGAATGATGGGATTGTCGGGCACCTGAAACTGCCCATCGCTGTATTCAATTGGTTTGCCGTCGGCGGGAAGCGCAAGGCCGTTGTAGGTAGTCTGCATGGAGTGTAGGAGTTCCTTTCGGGCGTTCTTTCGGACGCTGAGCCTGACACTCTCATTTTAAGGGAGGCAATTGGGGCGGGTTGCCGGATGCAGGGATTGCGCGAGATCGCCGCGC
>Ga0302278_10000235_pt1 | contig 71572 bp, 41 predicted proteins | sample III_Bog_N3_2_FD_194543 | JGI IMG/M metagenome (GOLD analysis project Ga0302278, IMG submission 194543) | Peat permafrost microbial communities from Stordalen Mire near Abisko, Sweden - III_Bog_N3_2 | ecosystem: Environmental > Terrestrial > Soil > Wetlands > Peat | place: Sweden: Abisko...
CAATATCCTCACCCGCAGATCGTCCGAATAGGCTCGTCCCATCCTCGCTATCGCGGTCACTTCACCAGAGAAATACAGGATTACTCCTAGAAGAGCTGTTGGGTATATCTATCTTGATGCCGCTCTAGCGAAGATCCTAACTCCGGCCATTCCGGAACTTGGGTCCATTTGGGTCCAATAAGAGAACCCCTGGTTCCAAGCAGCTTTTCGACCCCCTCCACTGCATTCCGCGCATCGGCAGGAACGGACTCTCGCGCGTGAGTGCAGAGGAAGAGTGACCGAGCAGAGCTTGGACCGTGCCTAAAGGAGCCCCAACATAATCGAGCAGGGTTGCTTTGGCATGCCGTAGCTAATGCCGGTTCACTCCGGTCAAGCCGAGCGCCTTTCAGGAAGGTCATGCACCAGCATACCCATGCACAAAGTTGCAGAATTCCGGCCAATTACTTTGCGAGGCATTCCACTTTGGCCGCCACGGATTACCTGTTCCACCGGCTCTTCTCTTTTGTTCGGATGTTTCTCCAAGCGAATGACGTGGCCTTCTAACGTCTGCTGCCAGGCAGGACGTAGTGCAGGATCGCCGACGAGTGCAGATTTTCGGGCCCTTCAGTCTTGCTGGAAGATAACATTTGACTTGGCTCGGAAATACCCGAGACGATCACATACCAGTTTGTGTCATGCCTCTGGCACAAAATTTGCCGGGCACTCCATGGAGCGAAAACCTCACGGGTACTTATATCAAGAAATCATAAGTGCCACTTTCTTGGTCAAACCTCAGTCCGAGGCGCACGGATCAATAGCAAGATGCTGGCGGTTGCGAAGAGGGGCATTAGTCCTGCCACCAAAAACGCAGGCCCATAAGAAAAGCGATCGACCAAGATACCGACGGCAACGGTGAAGACTGCGCCAACCAGACCAGCAGCTAACCCGCTCAGTCCTGTAACGGTGGCTACGACATCCTGAGGAAACAGGTCAGAGGGAAGAGTTAGCCCCATGGTGGACCAGCTTGCGTAGCCCCATAGGGCGAAACAGATCAGCGCGAGCGCGGCATAGACGCTATGCACGCTGGCGGCGGGAATGCCGGCAAGAATCGGCAGGGAACTGAAGACGCATACCCACGTGCGGGCGCGAACCACGGAGACGCCCCGGCGAATGCAATAACCAGAAACCAGGCCGCCAGTAAAATTGCCAAGATCGGCGGCCACAAAAGGCATCCACGCGAAGAGAGCGATTCTTTGCAGGCTGAATCCGCGCGCATCACTTAGATACTGGGGAAGCCAAAAGACGTAGAACCACCAGATGGGATCGGTGAGCGCGCGGCCCAGAACGATGCCCCAGACATTTCGGTTGCGGGCGAGATTGAGCCAGCGCCGCACGCCGCGTTCCGCCGAAGTTACAGGCGCATCCTGGCCTGCGCGGATGAGCGAAATCTCCTGCGGCGTGACCCTGGGATGACGGTCCAGCGGATGGTAGACCCGCAACCACACCAGCAGCCAGACAAAGCCGAGCAGCCCTGAGACAACAAAAGCAGCGCGCCAACCAAATCGTATTGCGATCAAAGGAACAGCCAACGCCGCCACTGCTCCTCCCACGCTGGAGCCGCTATCGAAGATGGCCACCGCGAGGCTGCGTTCCTGGCTGGGAAACCACTCCGCAACCGTTTTGCTGGCTCCCGGCCAGTTCAACCCTTCCCCGATTCCCAGCAGAAATCGAAAGCATGCGAACCCGAACACAGAAGAAGCGAATCCGGTAAGAATGTTGACGACCGACCAGAAAATTACAGCCAGCGCCAGCCCAAGGCGCGTGCCTACGGCGTCCAGAAAGATGCCGCCGAGAAGCCACGTAACGGCATAGGAGATCTGAAACGCCCCCAGGATTCTTCCCAGGTCAGTGTGCGTCAGATGGTATTGCGACGAAATCAACGGCGCCAGAACAGAGAAGGTCTGACGGCTGATGTAGTTGATCACGGTTGAAAAGAAAAGCGTCCAAACGATCCACCAGCGCACTCGTCCTGGGCTGCGAAGCTGGTGCGGCTTTTCGGCTTCCTGCAAGGATTTCACTGGATTCATGTCTTCGCGCTCAATCAAAACGAACCCGGAATCGCGGTTAACTGGTCCGGACAACGGGCTGATCTACAATTTCTTCCGTCTGCGGATTCCAGTAGAGTCTCTTGCCGCTCCAGTACGATTGCGCGGCCATGATGGTAACAATGGAGTGCGAGAAGCCGTGATCCACAGTCGCATTTGGCTGGTTTCGCGACTGCATGGCTTTGAGCCAATTCATAATATGCACTTCGCTATCGTCGCCAGGGCCGTTCGAGTCCGGCGGCTCGGCGTCTGAAGCTCTGACGATTTCTTCCCGGTCGATTGCCGGACTTATCAGCGGCACACTCTTCGTTTCGACGGACCCTGACCATTCATCCCTGCCGCCTTCCTTACTTACAGTGAAGAGTGACGCGCCTTCGCCGCCATAATTTGCAATGGTGCCATCGCGACCCTGGATCCTTGAGAAGCTACGGAAGCTATTCCCGAACACGCTTTTGTAAGTATAGAGAAAGCCTTTGGGATAAGTGACGGCAGCAACACAAGTATCAGGATTCTCGCGTCCGTCTTTCCAGGCATAAATTCCACCGTTGGCCACAACACTCTCGGGATACGCTTCATCAGTCCAGAGATGGACCAGGTCGCAACCATGGCTCATCCACTGATCGAAGATTCCCGAGGAATAATCCTTATATAGGCGGAACTCAAGATATACATGGGGATCGAAGGGACGGCGAGCCTTGCCCAATAGCCAGCGATCCCAATCTGTATCTTCCTCGCGCAGCTTCGACTTTTGCTCGAAGAGCCACTTTCTCCATTCCAGGTTGCGATCTTGTTCTCTCGCGGGTGAGTTACCGGTATCCATATCTACAAACCGCCAACGCTCCTCATTCACATTCCATTCCTGCTCGATATGAACGATAGTGCCAATGCGGCCGGACCGAACGATGTCGCGAACGGCTAACTGATAAGGCTCGCTGCGGTGCTGCGATCCCATCTGGACAACCTGTCTTGAAGCCTTTACCGCATCGCGAGCCTGCTTGGCTTCAGAGAGAACATTGGCAAACGGCTTCTCTACGTAACAGTCCTTGCCCGCGCTGACTACATCCACACAGAGCTTTGCATGCTGGAAGTCACCGGTAGCGATCATGACGCCATCAATATCTTTACGGGCGAGCATATCCTCGGAGTATTTATAGGATTGCGGATCCAGATTGAAGACTTCCTTGACCTGGGCCGCACGACGCTCCCGCGCCAAACTCCAAATGTCGCAAACGGCCACCGTTTCAACCGGAAGTGTCTTCGAGGCCAGTTGGACCATGTGCACGTGACCATGACTGCGCGCTCCACATCCCAGTTGAGCCAAACGGATGCGATCATTCGCGCCCAATACCCGCGCATAGGAGCGGGCGTCCATTCCCGCCGCGAGCATGGTTCCCGCTACCTGCTTCACAAACGTTCTGCGATCGGCCCCTGAAATCGGCTCGTCAGTCATGGTTTGCGTCTTTCCTTTCGTGCACAACGGCCTCAATGCGTGAGCGCATCCCGGTGCGGATTATTCGCCGGTGCGAAGTTCAAATAGATCGTTGCACCTCAATCAAGAGAGCGTCAAGAAGCCTGTCTCGCCATTGGGGCAAACCGCGCGCCCGGAGCTCTGAAGCATAGCAACGGACAACGCGGACATTCCTGTGTATACTTGGTGCCGCAATGGATTTCTCGTTGCTACCACGCGAAATTGGGGAAGTTTAAAGGACCCGATGGAGAGACAAGATGCTGAATCGACGCGAATTCCTTGATACGCTTGCCGTAGGCGCGGCAGCTGTGGCTATCGGTTCCACGGCCAAAAGCTACAGCCAGATTCTCGGTGCGAACGATCGCCTGAACTTTGCCATCATGGGCCTGCGCTGGCGCGGCTACGCCCATCTTTCAGCACTTATGGGGAATAAAGACTCCGCCCGCGTTTCCCATGTGTGCGATGTGGACAGCACAATTCTGGCCAAGTTCGCGGGCATCGCGGAACATGAACTAGGATATGCTCCGGTCAGCGACAAGGACTTTCGCTCAGTCCTTCAGCAGAAGGACGTAGACGCTGTCACCATCGCCACTCCGGATCACTGGCACACGCCGCTTGCGATTGCCGCTCTTGAGGCGGGCAAGCACGTTTATGTTGAAAAGCCATGCAGCCATAATCCTGCCGAGGGAGCGATGCTCGTGCAGGCGCAACAGAAATACCAAAAGCAGGTACAGCAGGGCACTCAGCAGCGATCGTGCGTGCGCACAATGGAAGCCATCGATAAGATACACAACGGTCTCATCGGCAGGGCTTATTTCGCCAAAGGCTGGTACAGCAACACGAGAAAGTCAATTGGCATTGGCAAGGCAGTGCCCGTGCCGGCACAGCTTGACTGGGATCTGTGGCAGGGACCTGCGCCACGCAGGCCGTACATGGATAACATTCATCCTTATAACTGGCACTGGTTTAAACACTGGGGTACAGGCGAAGCACTAAACAATGGTACGCATAGCATCGATTTATGCCGCTGGGCGCTCGAAGTGGATTATCCGAAGAGCGTTACAGCGACGGGCGGGAGATACCAGTTCAAGGATGACTGGCAGTTTTATGACACCCTGGTAACCAGCTTTGATTATGGCGATAAGACGGTTTCCTGGGAAGGCAAATCGTGCAACGGGATGAAGTACTACGACCACACTTCGGGGCTGGTCGTTATGGGAACCGAGGGCTCGGCATTTATTTATGGGGATGGCGGGAGCGGCTACGATGTCTACGATCTGAATGGGAAGAGGACGGGCGTATTCAAGGATGACGATACGACACCGTTCTATGACAAGTTCGACGGCGACGTCGCAACAGTTGCCCACTTCGCCAACTTTATCGCGGCAATTCGCAAGGGAGAGAAGCTCCACGCTCCCATCTCACAAGGAAACATCGTCGTAACAACACTGCAACTCTCGAATATCGCATGGGAGCTGAACCGGGAGTTACAGCTTGACCCGCGCGACGGGAAGATTCAGAATGACGCTCAAGCGATGAAGATGTGGTCGCGCGAGTACGAGAAGGGCTGGGCGCCGCATTTCTAAGGGTGGTGGGTGTTGCAGGCGTCCTTCGAGCGGGCCCCTGTCTTGTTAATCGAGGAAGGCGCAGTGAAAAGACTCTTCGCTACATGCCTGCTTTTCCTGAGCGGAGCGCTCCATGCCTACGCAAGCGATCGCGGCGCGTTCAAGAGCGCTTATGCAGCTCAGGACATCGACTTAGACACGGATCCTAGGTCAGCATTCTGGCAGGGGGCGCCTTCGGTGTATGCGGAAGTAGACAGTTGGGGCCACGTTCTTCCGGGGTACCGAACGCAAGTAAGGTCCCGGTGGACGAAGAATAATCTCTATCTTCTGTTTCAATGCCCCTACGAAGAGCTATATCTAAAGCCAGCGTCAAATACCGCGGAAGAGACCTATGGGCTATGGCAGTGGGATGTCGCAGAGCTGTTCATTGGTTCCGATTTTCACAATATACGGAGATACAAGGAGTTCGAAGTGTCGCCGCAGCAAGAGTGGACCGATCTAGATATCGATCTCGATCTCCCCGATCACACGGTGGGGTGGGTGTGGAACTCCGGATTTCAGGTAGCTGCGCGGATCGATGCGGCGGCAAAGATCTGGTATGGCGCGATGCGAATTCCGTTCGCAGCTTTGGATACGCGCCCTCCATCACTGGGCATGACCTTTCGCGCGAACCTGTTCCGCAGTCAAGGACCGCCCGATCATCGAAAAGCGATCGCCTGGAAGGCTCCCATGAGCAATACCTTTCATGAACCGAAGAGGTTCGGGGTGCTGACGCTCGCGGGGAATAAGTAGTTGTGAAAGTATTCGCAGTGTTGTTGTAGCTGTTAGCGGAGGTTATGGTGGGCGACTGGACCGGCGTGCGAGTGGCTTGCGCTCTTGCGATGGCGGCCCTGTGCGCGAGGCCAGTTACGGGACAGGATGCTCCTCCGGCCGAGGCATTTCACGCGCTTCCTCCCGCACAAGCAGAAGGCCCGCAGATTACGCCGTATTTGCTCTATCAAACCGCGCTTGCGTGGGATGAGGATGAGCTGCGTTTGGAGCGCTGGTCGCGCGTCAAGAGCGAGAGCGATCTTTTGCAACTGCGCGCGGAGTTGAGGCGATCGCTGATCGAGATGATCGGTGGACTTCCCACAGAGAAGACCAACCTGCACGCGGAGATTACGGGCACAGTTTACGGTACCGGGTTTCATATCGAGAAGTTGATCTATCAAAGCCTTCCGGGTTTCTATGTAACTGCGCTTGTATATGTACCTGAGAACGGCGAGAAGTTACATCCCGCCATTCTGGTTCCGGCGGGTCACTCGGCAGACGGGAAAACCCATTACCAGGCCCTTTGCGAAAGGCTGGTCCTGCGAGGATACCTTGTCATTAGTTGGGATCCGGTGGGGCAAGGAGAAAGAAGCCAGTTTTGGGATGCAAAGGCAAAGAGGAGTCGTTACAACCTGATCTGCGGCGAACATGCCGTGATGGGAAATCTGGCCTATCTGGCGGGCGCCAATCTGGCCCGGTGGGAAGTGTGGGATGGCGTGCGCGCCGTGGATTATCTGCTCACCCGCGCGGACGTGGACGGCTCAAGGATCAATATCACGGGTACGAGCGGCGGAGGTTTCCAGACAGCGCTGATGGGCGCGCTCGATGAGAGGATCAAGGTCATCATTCCGTCCTGTTACATTACCGCGCTTCCCATGCGCGTAGAGAACCGCATCTTTGCCGATTCAGACAGCGACCCGGAACAGGATCTCTTCGGACTTATTTCGGAGGAAGTGGACAACGCGGGTATGTTACTCGCGATGTACCCGCGCGCGGTGATGGTGGCGACTGCCACTCTCGATTTCTTTCCGGTGCAGGGCGCTCATAAGTCCTATGCAGAGGTTAGTAGCTTCTACAAGCGCTTTAAACACGGTGACCGGATCGAATTCGCCGAGAGTTATAACGGGCACGAGTATTCGTTGAAAAACCAGGCAGCGGCATTAAGCTTTCTCGATCGTTTCAACCAGATGCCGGTTCGCCATGGCCTCCCGCCGGTTACTCCGTTCAGTGACGCCGACCTGCGCGTCACCAAGAGCGGGCAGGTGTCGGTCGATTATCCGGAGGGACATACGCTTCTTCAATTCATAGCCGCGTACGCGACGGACGCTTCGCATCGCAAGCAAACAACATTGGCCGAGCTCGACCGGAGCGAACACGACCCAGATGTCGCTACCTGGAAGGTTAGCCGCTATGAAGGCTTCTCTTCGCCTAAAGAAGTGCGATGGGAATCTGTGGGGAGCACGACAATTGGAACGGCGCATATCGACCGTTATGTGCTTCATCACAGCCGGTATCTTGAGATGCCACTTCTCCACTTTTACGAGGACAGCGGCCACCCCAGAGGAGCAGTCCTGTGGGTTAGTCTTCATGGCAAGAATTCTCGAGAGGATTGGCCACAGATAATAAAGTTCTTGAACGGCGGTTACGAAGTATTCTCGTTCGATTTTCGCGGGATGGGTGAAACCAGCATGAAGTTTCGCGTCGATTCTTCCAGCGCCTCATCCCCGAGTAGCTTCGACGAAGCGTACGTCGACCCGCTCGACAGCGTGATGGCTGATTATGTATATAATTCGTTGCTCACCGGACGGCCTTATTTTCTTCAGATGATGGACGATCTCAAGATCGTTGAACTCTTTATTCGTAGCCTGAATTCCCAGTTCCCAAGGGAGCCGCTGACACTGGACGCAACCGGGGAGGCATACAGTCTGGCGGCTCGATTCCAGGAAGTCGACCCGGAAGTCTCAATTCTGAAACAAGAATCCGCGCAGGTTCTAAGTTGGTCTACATTGGTAGCGAAGGGCCAGGAGCAGTGGCCCATCGCGTTTCTGATGCCATCCGGGGCTCTCATCACTATTAAGTGAGGAAGAGCGTGTGGGCTCAGGCAGCCAAATCACCGCAGAGCGGCTTCTTGATTGCGGCATGAGCGTGTGCTAGGTTGATCTGTTTCCGATGCGCGAGCTGCGCCTGGCGTGAACGGCGCATTTGAAACAATGTGTAACTCGAGAGAGAAGGTGAGTACCATGGTAAGTCGTCGTCAGTTTGTAAAGACAGTTGGATTAGCAGCCGTGACAGGGGCAGGTATGGATGCACTGGGAGCGCAAGCCACCGTCACGCAATCGGATGCGAGCGCAGACAAATCCAAATCGGCAAGACTGCTACCCGGATGCTGCGCTTACTCGTACAATGAGGCGCTCAGACACGGCTCGATGACGATGGAGGATTTCATTCTCAAAGCAGTGGAGTTGCGACTGGCTGGCGTCGACATGACGGTGTATTACCTGAAGTCTACCGATCCAGAGTACCTTCACAGCCTGCGTCATCTGGCTTACAAGCACGCGGTGGCTTTCTCGGGATGCGCTTGCGGCGTGAGCATGGTGCAGGTTGATGCGCAAAAGCGTGCGGAGAGCGTGGAAGAGATTAAGAAGTGGGTTGATGTGACAGAGGAGCTTGGGGCGTCTCATCTGAGAATCTTTGCGGGTGTGCTGCCGGAAGGCGCGAATATCAAGGATGCTGTCGATTGGGTGGTTGAAGCGATGAAGGCCGCGTGCGACTATTCCGGCAAGAAGGGCATTACGCTTGGAGTGGAAGACCACGAGGGCGTTACGCAAAACGCCGACCTCTGTATCGAGATCATGCAACGGGTTAATTCGCCGTATGCCGGAATCAACCTCGATGTTACAAACTTCATCCCCACGCCAACTCAAGACGCCTACGCGCAGATTGCCGCATGCATTCCGTACGCCACCAATATTCATATTCGCGACCATTTTTACGATCACAGTGCGGTGGATATGGACCGCGTATGGCAGATCTTTGCGCAAGCCGGGCACCAGGGATTTGTGTCGGCGGAGTATGAACCTAACTATCCTGGCAGCTTGCCACCCTCGACCGGAGTGCCGAAATTGGTTGGCGATATTCAGACGCTGTGTAAGAAATACTCCAGCTTTTGAGCGATGCTAACTCCGGCGTGTATCTAACGCCGGAGCCAAGCAGGTTGTAACTGTTTGCGTCACTTGCCGATGAGCGCGCTATAAACCAGCGTGCGCAACTGCGCTACCGCATCCACTGCGGCAGGGGCGCTCATATGCTGCGTCATGGCAATCACCACGATGTCCTCTTTGGGATCGATCCAGAAACTGGTGGTTGCCGCGCCACCCCAGGACAGCCCTCCATCGCTGCCCAGTGTTCCGGCTGCCGCCTGATTTTCGATTACGGCGAATCCCAAGCCGAAACCACTTCCTTTTTCATAATCCGGAATTCCCGCCGGCTCCAGGTGGTCCTGCCCCATAAAGTGGACCGTCTGCGGGCTGAGGATGCGCACACCATTCAGCTCGCCACCGTTCAGAATCATCTGCGCAAAGCGCCAGTAATCCTCGGCGGTGGCGACAAGTCCGAAGCTGCCGCCCTTGCGTTTGTGATTCACGGTATAACTGTTCACCGACCATGGCTGGAAAATCCCCAGATCGCTATCGGGATGCCCGTGAGTCTCATCGAGCGGCGTCAGCTTGCCGTTCTTCATCCAGTAGACTGTCGCCAGCCGATCCGCCTTGTCCGGCCCGAGCCAGAAGCCCGCGTCTTTCATTCCCAGAGGGTCGAAGATGTGCTTCTGCAGGTATTCGTCGAAGGGCACGCCCGAGATCACTTCCACCAGCCGCGCCTGGACGTCCGGTCCCACGCTGTAAGCCCACTTCGTTCCCGGCTGGTAGCGCAGCGGGATCTTCGCCAACCTCTTCATCATCTCGTCCAGCGTCAGGTCCACACTGAACAGGTCGGCCTTCGCATACTGCTGATCGAATTTGTCGTCCGACAAACCGTGCGTGAAACCCGCCGTATGCCGCATAATGTCGTGAATGGTGGGCGGGCGTTCCGGCGCAACGGTCTCGTCGAGCGGTCCGTCGGGAGTCCGCAGCACCCGCAGATTGGCGAACTCCGGTAAGTATTTCGAGATAGGGTCGTCGATCTGAAAGCGCCCCTCCTCGTAGAGCGTCATCAGCGCGGTCGATGCGATCGCCTTGGTCATCGAATACTGACGGAAAATCGTGTCCTTCTGCATCTTGGTGTGCTTTTCAAGGTCGGCGTAGCCGAGCGCGCTGAAGTGAACGATTTTGCCGTGGCGCGAAACCAGCGTCACTATGCCCGCCAAGTCGCCGTGATCGATCTTTGCCGAGTAGAACTGGTCGATGTACGCGAGGCGCTCGGGCGAAAAGCCCTCGTCCTCGGGCCGCGCGGTAGGCAGGCCCTGCGCGATTACGTTCACGGCCGCCAGCACCAAAGCAATAGCCACGAAATGTGTCCGCATGATTCTTGTCATCCTCGTTCCTCCGTTGTGTTCCTTCATGGGCACCGGCTGGACTGCTCAGTTTGCTTTGTCGGCGTCCATGGCTTTCTGCTGTTCCTGGAGAATGTGCCACATGGTTCCGGAGAAGATCATGGCCTGCACGTTCTGGGGAACGCGGCAAGTGTCCAGCATCTCGTGATAGCGCTTCTGACTTGCGTCGAACTCCCCCAATTCGCCTTGGAAGATGTCGGAGCCGAAGACAAGCTTTTCAAAGGCATCGCGGGTTCCGGGCGCGGTGTGTGGGCTCACCACTCCGCTCCACCAGAAAATCGAGCGGAAGAATTCGTAGTTGCCGGACAACTTGATGAGACTCGATCCGGAAAGGTCAAAGTAGAGATTCGGACTCCAGCGCGCAATTTCTGCCGCTTCCGCGTAATCCGGGTTGCCGAGGTGCGCCCCGATAATGATCAACCTCGGCCAATGGCGCGCAATCAAATCAAGGCGCGTTGCGCGCATTCGCTCGAAGCTCACGTTCTCCGGCTGGTCGGGGTTCTGGCGGAGAACAATGCCCGTATGAAAGAGGAGTATCATGTGGTACTTCGCGGCCCGGTCGTAGATTGGCCAATATGAAGGGTCGTCGTAGTTTTTCTCGGAGGAAGTTATCTCGCCCAGACCGCGGAAGCCAGCCTGATGAAATTGGTCGATCTCCTCAAGGACATTTGGATCGTCGAGCTTGATATCGCCGAAGCCGATGAAGCGGTCAGGGTGTTCGTGGATGAACTTCGAGGCTTCAGGGAAACCCTTCTGCGTGACCAGGAGAAAGCCCATGCCGTCGGCGGCCTCCAGCTTGACAAGCACCTGTTGCAGAACGCCCGGCTCACCGTCGAAGTGTTCGTGTACGTCAATCAACTTGGGAGGGGCCGTCTGGGCAGTGGCGATCACTGCTGCCCCCGCGAGCAAAACTCCCGCCGTCCATTTACTAATCCAAAGCATATGTTCCCTCTCTCCTGGCTTTGTTAGCGGCACGGATTCGCTGCCGCATCGCGCTGGAATCGCTTATTGAGAAATGAGCACACCATCGAGTTCGGCCGCGGATTCCAGGTCGAGATAGACGGTCGCGTCCGGGTGGGTGCGCAATATGGTGGCGGGGCAGTCAGTGGACAAAAGATCGGTCAGAACGCGTCGCATAATGGCCGCTTTGCGACGGCCAGGAACGGTGACAATCAGCTTGGGCACGCGGAGGAGCGCCGGGATGGTGAGCGTGATGGCAGCGTCGGCGACCTCTTCCTCGGATGCAAACCAGCCTTCCGCTGCCTGCTGGCGGCGGCAGGCGGCATCCAGGTAGACGATTTTGGCATCGCGCGGATCGGAGAAATCGGCCACGCCGGGGTCATTGAAGGCCAGATGGCCGTTCTCGCCAATGCCCAGCAGGCAAAGCTGCGGGGCGGCGGCGCGAAGGATTGCGGAATACTCGTCCGCCGTCTTTTCGGGATCTGGCGCACTTCCATCGATCTCATGGAACTCTTTCATCGAGACTTTCCGCGTGAGCCTCTCGCGCAGGTACTTGCGGAAGGATGCAGGGTGATCGGCCGAAATCCCGATGTACTCATCCATATGGAATCCGCAGATCTTATCCCAGGGAAGGCCTTCGATGCTGGTAAGAGCTTCGAGGGTCTGCATCTGTGAAACTCCCGTGGCAAAGATTACACCAAGGGAAGCGCGGGTTTCGGTCAGTTTCCTGAGGGCGTTTGCGGCTGACCGGGCGGCGGCAATACCCGCAGCCTTGCTGTCACGATGAATCTCCACATTCATGCTTCCTATTTGAAAGCTCTTCACTTTTCCTCAATGCCCCCTCATTCTGTTTTTCCGAACCTAGTCCAACTCGAGGTCAAAGCTCCCTGCTCCCCTGACTGTGCAGCTATTGCGGCCGAGGGCGGCTCACGAAAACTCACTTCAGATGGACCGGAAAACAGACGGCCATTGCACGCTATGAGGGTGAAGCGGAGGGGCATTTTGCGTCCAGTTGGAACTTAGGTGAGGGGTGCCTCCCGGCGGACTCAGAATACCACCCCAAAGATTCTTCGCTATGTTTTTATTTTGTTTTATAGTCCTTTTTGATGTGGGATGCCCGCAGGGGTCTGTCGTTCCAGAAGTGGCGCCTAAAAACCCGCTTAAGAAATTTAATTGCAATCAGATACTGTTTGATCGCGGGTTCCCGTCCAGTCGGAATTGAGAGCGGCAAATTGACTGCTTGCAAGGGTTATTTGGCCCCGATTCTCGTAGGAAGCGATAGTTTCCGCTTCCAAATGACTTTCGTTTCGTGTAAAAAGAAACGAACGATTCAATAACCCACTGGTAGGGGATCATTCGAGATGGTTTGGCAGTTTGAAGCCGCGACGCAGTTCCGCAGTGCAGGTCCACTTCCGGCCCTCCTTTCCGAAACTGCCCTCGAAATTCCAGGAGAATCACTTGAGCTCTCCTGAAGTTCCCGGGCTGCAACGCTCGTTAAAGCTCTGGCACCTGGTACTGTACGGCATCATCATTATTCAACCCACCGCGCCCATGGGCATCTATGGGGTGGTCAGCAATATCGGGCATGGGCATGTGGCCACCGCGGTGCTGATTGCCATGTTCGCCATGATGCTCACCGCAGTGAGTTATGGACGCATGGCGCGCGTCTATCCGCAGGCGGGTTCGGCGTTCAGCTACGTATCGGAAGAGTTGCATCCCAAGCTGGGATACGTGGTGGGATGGGCCATGTTGATGGACTACATTTTGAACCCCATCATCTGCATCATCTGGTGCAGCCAGGCGGCGCGCAACGTATTCCCGGATGTACCCTACCTCTTCTGGGTCGTCGTCTTTGCCCTGGTTTCGACGTTTTTGAATACGCGCGGCATTCAGACCTCCAGCCGCGTGAATGCGATTCTCGCGGTGCTGATGAGCCTGGTGGTAGTGCTGTTTCTGGGCGAAGGCGTGCACTACATCATGACGATTTTGCACCCGTCCAGCGCCGATCTGATTCGCCCTTTTTATGATCCGGCAACTTTCAAAACCAATGCGCTGTTTCATGGCACATCGGTGGCCGTGCTCACCTACATCGGCTTTGACGGCATTTCGACCATGGCAGAGGAGGTTGAGAATCCCCGCCGGAATATTCTCATTGCCACTGTGCTGACGTGCTTCGTGATCGGAGTGCTGTCTGTTGCAGAGGTGTATGTGGCGCAGATGGTTTGGCCGGGCCGTCAGCCGTTCGCACCCGCAATCGTAGACACCGCATTCGTCCACGTTGCGGCGCGTGTGGGGGGGAACTTCCTGTTCCAGTTGCTGAACGCAACTCTCCTGGTGGCCAATATGGGATCGGCAATCGCAGCGCAGTTTGGCGCTGCGCGTCTGATGTACGGAATGGGCAGAAACCGCTCACTCCCCCCGCGGATTTTCGGCGCGATTGATCCAAAGTATCGTGTTCCGCGCAACAACGTGCTCATTCTCGGCGCCATCGCATTGACCGGAGCCCTTTGCATGAGCTACGAACAGGGCGCCGAACTACTCAACTTTGGCGCGTTTATTGCCTTTATCGGAGTGAATGTGGCGGCTCTGGTGCACTATAAGTTCCGCTCCAAAGAGCGCGTACTGTTTCCGTTCCTGATTCCGGCCCTGGGAGCGATCGTGTGCACCTTCATCTGGTGGAACCTGAGCGTGAACGCGAAACTGCTGGGCGTGGCGTGGATGTGTGTTGGTCTGGTAATGGCATGGGTGATGCAAAGACGTGGACGGGGTCCATCCGCAATCGCCGGTTAGGAATTGGCCCTTTCGCCGGTTGCATGAGGAGTGCACGATGAAATGCAAATTAACGATCTTCGGGCTGGCTCTGGTTCTTGTCTTGCTCCAGGCGTCGGCCGCGGGCGGGGCGCAAGCCACTGCCGCAGGCGCTCAGCCTGCCATGATTCGCGGCGGAAACCTTTCCATCGCAGTTTTCGACGATGGTTCGTACGCACTGCGTTCAGCAGGCATTCCCGGCGATGTGCTCCACGCAACTGTCGAGGTAGATACTGCGACCGGAATGCTGACTCCCGCGCTCTATCCAAGGCACCTTGCATCGGTCTCTGTATTCAACGATGCAATGGGTACCGGCCAGCTGCTGACCGAGACGCACAGTGGATTGCAAGGCGCGGCCGACCTGGTGTGCGAGTTTCGCGTGTATGCGGACCGGCCCTGGGGAGACATCCGTGTAAAGGTGGTGAACTCGGTCGCACAGTCCGTGGTGATTCATTCCATCCACGTGATAAAAGCCAGCGGGGGAACCGTGTTGCAGCTAAATGGACCCGATGCAGAAGATCGGGTTCTTTCAGACGGTCTCAGCGAGGATCCGTCGCAGATCGCAGACCTGGGTGAGGCAACTGGAGGTCTCCATCGATCGTTCAGCAGCCAGTTGATTTACAACCGGAAGAGCGGACAGAGTCTGTTTCTGGGCGCGCTCTCAGCCGATGCGCTGGTGACGGTTTTTCATCTGCGCAGTTCGAGCCGGCCCGACGCGCATGTGTTGTCCTACGACGTGGAAGATACGGGGACCACTGAATATCTGCACGACCAGAGCAAACCCTACGGTGAGGCGAACGAGGTCCCGCTGCGACTGGAAGTGGCGCCCGGCGAGAGCGCAGGCTCCGAGCGGTTGATGTTCGCGATCGGTCCCGATTATCACTCCCAACTTGAGAACTATGGAAACGCGATCCGCATTCTCGACCATGCGCGGACCTCGAGCCCCACGCTGATCGGGTGGTGGAGTTGGACCGCGTATTACTACGGGGTGACCGAAGGAACCATGCAGACCAACGCCGATTGGCTGGCGCAGAACCTGCTGACCACGGGATACCGGTACTTCCAGATCGATGAGGGGTACCAGTTTGCTCGCGGCGAGTACGCGACCGCGGATGGCAATGCGTTCCCCGACGGCATGGCTGCGACCGGCCACCACATCGGAAACGATGGCCTGACATTTGGATTATGGGCGGCGCCCTTTCAGGTATCGGACCGCTCGTGGGTTTACCAGCATCATCGTGACTGGCTGGTCCGTAACCTGCGCAGCGAACCTATCCACGTCGGCACAGTGGGCGCAAAGGGCGAAGAACTGTATGCGCTGGACACTACCAATCCCGGCGCGCAGGAATATCTCCGGCAAACCTATCGCGCTCTGGTGAACGACTGGGGAGCGCGCTTTTTCAAGCTCGACTTCATGGACTCGGCGTCGGTGGAGGGAGTCTACTCGAGACCGAATACGACGGCTCTCCAGGCCTTGCGCATCGGACTCGAAGTGATTCGCGAGACGGTCGGCGACAACGTCGTGCTCGATAAGGACGGCAGTCCGATGCTGACGCCTGTGGGGATTGTGGACACCGGCCGCATTTCGCAGGACACGGGCCACACGTTCGGGTCCACGCGCGATGCCGCTCCGGGAATCGCAGGGCGCTATTACATGAACCACAACTTCTACGAGTCCGATCCGGACGCTTTTACCGTGTCCGAGCAAATCACGCCCGATCGCGGCTGGCATGGGAACAAGGTTCCGCTGACGCTGGACGAGGCGGAGGCGTCGATCGCTCTTTCGGCGGTATCGGGAGGGATGTTTGAAATTGGAGACGATCTGCCGGCCCTGGGGGCATCGCCGCAGCGGATGGCGCTGGTGCGGAATTCCGACCTCCTCGACATGGCTCGCCTGGGCCGTGCATCCATTCCCCTTGATCTGATGACCTATCGCGAAGAAGACAAGCAGCCGAGCGTTTTCCTGCTGAAGGAAGACAACCGGCAATGGATTCTCACGATCTTCAACTGGACGGAGGAACCGCGCAGCCACGGCATCGCGTTCCAGGATTTGGGCATCAAGCCAGACGGGTCATTCACTGCCAGCGATGTTCTGCGCGGCGGGACGCTTCCCATCCGAGATGGCCGCATGACGATCGACCAGCCGGCACACTCTGTACGCATGTTCAAGTTGGTCAAGAACTCCGTGACCGCTCAACCGCCCGACTTTGAGATTCAGGTTCAGCCGAGCGCACAGGCAGGAGAGACAGTGGAGTTCCGGGCCATCAGTCCTGGGGAGACACCCGGGTTGGGATACCGGTGGAACTTCGGCGACGGGGTAGCTGGAGATGGCGCGGAAGTTAGCCACACCTATACGCAACCCGGCAGTTATACGGTGACCGTTGAAGCCGTGGGGCTGGACAATCGATCCTCAACAAAGACCATGACGATCGCGGTCACCGGTTACGTACCGACGATTTATGACGCGGCCCGCAAAGCGCGCTATGAAAGGGAAAAGTAGAGTGCGTTCGTGAGCTCATGCGGAAACTTGCCAACTCGGGCCGAAGACATGCAAGATGCATACTTGCCGGGTACCTTGTGAGCGGCCCAGGTTTATTACATCCTGCCCACGAAGGCAGACATTGTGATATGAAGAACAAGGAAGAAGGACGAAAGCATGAAAGCCGATAGGAAAGGCCGAAATAACATGCTCATCGATGAGCGCCGCCAGCATGTGCTCGCCAAGATTCAGAGTGATGGCCGAGTGCTGGTCTCAGAGTTATCAGAGGCGCTGGGCATCTCACGCATCACCATCCGCAAGGATCTGGATTACCTGGAGTCAAAGGGGCTGGTGCAGCGCACTCACGGGGGAGCGCTTTCGCCGCAGAGCCAGGCACTGTTCGATCCGTCACTTCAGGAGAAAGAGCACAAGCAACTGAAGGAGAAGCAGCGTATTGCCGAGGCGGCCGCGGCAATTGTGAAGGAAGGGATGTGCGTGCTGCTGGACTCCGGCACGACGACCACCGCGGTGGCTCGCAAACTGCGGCAATTGTCGCATCTCACGGTGATTACAAATGCGGTCAATATCGCCGCCGAATTGGCCGGAACCAACTTCGAGATCATCCTCACCGGCGGTACTCTTCGCAAGAACTCATTTTCCCTGGTGGGCCCGCTGGCCGAGGACGCGCTGAACGAAGTACACGCGGACATCCTGTTTCTCGGTGTGGATGGGTTCGACATCGAGCTCGGGTTGACCACGCCGAATCTGATGGAGTCGCGCGTTAACCGGGCGATGATGAAGACGGCTACGCGCATCGTGGCAGTGTGCGATTCCACCAAATTCGGGCGGCGCAGTTTGGCGCTCATCGCTCCGCTCAAAGCCATCCACACCGTCATCACCGACGACCGGCTCAGCGATGAGAATACAGAGACGCTAACGTCATTAGGAATCGAAGTGATCCGCGCCTAGTGGGTGCGACGGCGACCGGGCCAGCCGGGACTGCGGTCGTGAAGATAGCAATATCGAACTGCCGGCGGCCGGAGTCTGAGCCTTAAGGTGCGCAGGCCTGTGCATAAGGCAGCAGAACCTGCCTGATGCGATGCACGATGAGAGCGCGAGCTTCCGCTTTCAGGGTTCCCGCACGAACCGCGCGATATTGATCGGGCAAGAAAGCGCTCAACATGGTTTCGGGAATCGCAACCCTGGATAAGTTGGAGAGCAGAATATCAACCGCCTGCTGGATCTCCTGGTTGTTCCAGTAATAGCGGACGCGGTCGCTGTAACTATAGCGCAGCAGCAGGCGGACCATGCGCGCGTCACCAGTGTAATGTTGTTCCCAATTCCTGCGGTCCCGGAGCATGACCTGTTCGATGACTTCGAGGAGATGAGAACAATGCTCTACGGGCAAGAGTTCGGTTTCAATGCGAGCCAACGCGTCAAGGGCCTCTCTCATGGCAAAGGTGAGCGCCGGACCAACCTTTAGAATGGCGAAACCGTCCTGCACAAGGTTGCGATACGCTTCGGGTCTTTGATAGTCGGTGGAGTGGGCCTCGTAAACCAGCGTCTGCTCCTGATCCAGTAATTCGGAGAGATGCGCAACGCGAGCGGGATCGTAGTCAACGACACTGGTGTGATCAAACTCGACTCCCGGCTGAACCACAAGCGCGATCACCCTCGGCCAAACGTGACCCAACCCCATCTCATTGAAGATGCGCCGATGCACGGCGAGTGTTGCGGCCGCGGCATCACGGGTCGTGACGGCTAACTGCCTGAGCTCCTCCGTCGCTCCACCGGGAGTGGGAACTTCGGTTCCAATCACATAGAGAGGTTTGGGCTCGGGGGATTCCTCTTCGGCAGCGGCACACAACGCTGCGGCGCGGCGGGCGATCACTTCGTCATTGAGAACTGGAGGATCGCCGGCGCACGCCATGCTCGCATCAAGATGGATCTTGCGAAACCCTGCCTGAGCGTAGGCCCTGACAGTCAACTCGGCTTCCTCCATGGCTTGCTTTGCCGGCAAGTGCCGCCATGGATTGGGGCCCAGATGATCGCCGCCCAGAATCAGTTTTTCCGGACCAAGCCCCCTGCTGGTCGCGATGGCGGAGAGATACCGCTGGAAATCCTCCGGCAACATTCCGGTATAGCCGCCGCGGTGGTTGACCTGGTTCGAAGTTGCCTCTACCAAGAGCGCCGAGCCATCTTCGACGGCCTGATCGCAGGCCGCTTCGAGCACCCAGTGATGCGAAGAGCAGACGGAGTAGATTCCCAACGGCCGGCCACTCCGCCGGCTGGGAGCGAGTTCGAGCAGAACATTTGACACTTCAGAACTCCAAGGCGCGTCGCGCGACCCTACCGATAACTAAGAGAAATTAGGCGCCCATCGAAGCCAGCGCCAATCGGGCAAGATGATGGGACATATTTGTATCCGGCAACAAAAGAGCCTGCATCAACAGTTGCCTTGCCCGCTGCGTGTTTCCCGCGGCCAGGTTGAGCATTGCGGTGTTGTAGCACCATGATCCAGAAGAGGCAGCCACCTCGGCGCGGCTCTCAGCTGCGCCGAGGGCATCCAACAGGCGCTTGCGTGCAGCGCCCGAATCGCTGGCGCCCAGCAACTTTTCGGCCTGCACGGCCCAATAGAGGTTCGTGAAACCATCGCTTGCTGCGGCCTTACGCAGGAGGGCTTGCGCTGCATCCACATGTCCGCAGGTCTTCGCGATTGCGGCCAGTTGGACGGCCTCCCGCGCGGAACCTTCTTCGCGGCCGCTATCGGTCTGCGCGCTCGCGACGAACTTCATCGCGGCCTCGCAATTGCCCGCTTCGGCCCACGCATTGGCCTGCATCAGCCTGATTTCAAAGAGCACCTGACCGGAAGGGATTCCACCCTCTTCGCTCGAGAAGAAGCGATCCTTGAACAGACTCAGGGCCGGTTCGAATTGTTTGGCTTCAGCGCGCTCCATTGCAAGCTGGTAGACCAAATTCTGCGGCATCTTCGAGTGGGGAGCATCGGCCGAGGGATACTGCGAGAGCGCATCGGCGCGCTCCGCGGCGGAAGTACCGGTCAAGCTCATGGCCTCATCGATGCCAACATACACTTGGGCGTTCTCAGGATCGTTGTGCAATCCCTCGCGGAACGATGCCAGCGCCCCCTGTGGATCGTGCTTCAGTGTCAGCAGCGCCTCGCCCATATCGGCGTCGATCACCTCGAGATGCGGAGCCAGCCGCTTGGCTTCTGTCCATTGCGCCATTCCATCGTCGGTCATGCCTTTCGAAAACAGCAGCGTCCCCAGCAGGTAGTGAGCGGTTGCATCCGAAGCGCTGGAAGTCAGCGCGGATTCCAATACCCGCCGGTCAGTTTCAGAGGAAGGGAAGACGAAGCTTGTCGAGAGCTTCGAGGCTGCCAGCAAGTTTTGCTTTTCGTCCGCGCCAAGTTGCTTGTTGCAGAATGCTGTGTAGTAAAGCACCAACGGATTGTTCTGGGGGAGCATCGCGCCTGGCTCGCTCTGGTCGGCGGCAACGGAAGGATAATTTCTGGTGAGGACATCGAGAGCGTTGCGGTAGAGACCGAGCCGCATATACTCAGCGGCTACGCTCAGGACGCGGTAGGGATCGGCCGCCAGGTGGGCCACATCGGGCACGCCGGTATCCTGCTTGAGAAAATCGCTCGCAGGCTCTGCAATCAGCCCAAGTTTGGCCAAATCGTCGGCCTCTGTCTTTTTCCCAAGAGCGCGGAGAACCGCTTCCAGTTCCTCCCGTGGGCGAAAGGCGCCGGGCTCGGCGGCCACGGCATCGTGGAGGAAGGATGCGGCATCTTGTAACTCGCCCTGCCGCGCCCGCAGTTCACCCAGCCGGAGTGCGGCCGGGCCGCGCAAAGCAGCCTGACGGTAAGCGATCTCGTAGGAGGTCTCGGCGGTGCGCGCGTGATTGAGACCTTCCTGAGCAATGCCGAGGTAGTACGCAATGTCGGAGTTCGGCGTGTCGCGCTTCTGAGCGGGCTCAAGCACGCTCTTGGCATACTCATACTGCTGCAACGTAACGGCCAACCGTCCAGCAGCAATCGCAAGAGACTGGCTCTTGGGATAACGTTCCAGACCTTGCCGGTATGTGGCGAGCGCAATGACCGACTCACCATTCAACTCCTGATTCCGCCCGAACTGAAGCCAGTCGTCTTCCGACCGGTTTGCAGGCTCGGGAAAGCGCACTGGTGCCTGCGGACCCGTCTGAATGTCCTCGACGGGATCCCAATCGAATACACCGTCTGTGTGCGTAAGCAAGGTAAGCCCGGCCTTATCCTGCAACTCGAATGTCACCTTGGCTGCGCCGTCGCTGAGCGGGACGGAATGCGACCAGGTTTTTTCCGGCGCCAGATCGGCGGTCTCGCTCCAGAGAACGGATGGCCCCTGCTTGATCGAGATATGAGCTCCCGGCAGCGACTCGTTCACGTTGAGGGCGACCGAGGCATTGCGGCCCTGAACATCCAGTCGCACCACTCCGGCGCGATTGGCGCGGGTGATTCCACCGGTGCCGCGAACCGGCATCCAGTACTCGGTGAAGTGAATAGTCTGCCCGGGGTCGAGAAACGCGTAGGTTTCCTGATTTCTGAACAGTCCTCCTTGCACTTCGGCATAGGCGCTTTCATTGTCAGAGAGCGACGTGCGCCATCCCAGCCCCGCCGGATCAACTCCCCACGTCCAGATTTTCTTGCCCGGCAACTCGCTGAACTCGGCATAGTGAACCGTTCCGGTTTGCGTCTGCGGATTCCAAATTCCCATGAAAGGTTCTCTGGATCCATGGATAAAGTAGGAGACCGGGCCAGCCGTCTGATTCTTGATCACGCTCAGGTCGCGGTCTCCCTGCGGACCCACCGGCCAGGAATAGACATCGGTATACCCATGCGTAGCAACGAAGCGCATCGGGTAGGCCACATGGGAATCGTCCCAGATCTGGACGCCTGCGTTGCTCCACCAATAGTAGCGATGGCGCAGATCGCTGCGGTTATAGAGGGTCGTATGCAGTTCGAGGACTGTGGAACCCGGCCGCAAAACCAATTCCACCTGCCATTGCATTCCGTAGACCCGATCAATGTTTGTCACCCACACTGAGGCGCTTCCATCGGCATGCGTGTCATACGCAAAATCGACCGGCGACATCGAGACCCAGTTGTGCGAGACCGGAAAGTTAAACTCCACGCCGAATGCGGCCCAGGCGCCGCGATAGCCAATCTGCGCCTTCTTGATGGATGGATTGGCATAGAACATGGGCTTGCCGCTGATCTTGTCGACGCAGGTATAGATATGGCCGCCGATATCCGGCAGCACAGAGCATTTCAGATATTCGTTCTCGAGAAAAACGGCGCGCCAGTCGTGAGGCGCCTTCACACCGGTCAGGTTCGTCCGGAGCGTGTAGGGATAGTTGAAGCGTGAAGTCGCGTAGAGATCGAACGGCGGGTTCGAATCGGGCAAGCCCTCCTCGTAGGTGGGCAACGTGAGCGTGCCTTGCCAAACTTTCACCGGGGCGACAACCGGTTGGCAGATAGCACTGAGCGTTGTTCCCGCCAGCAAGACACCAATGCAAAACCAATGCTTCATAAATCCCCATTTCGTTTCGCGGCGCTCCTTCACAGCACGGAGTGTGAAGTCGATCAGCTTTTGGTCGAAACGATTTCTTATTCCACATATTGTACAAGGCATTTTGTTGTTTTTGGTGATTTTTTATGTCTTTTGATTTCGCTTTCTTATACAATTCTCCTCACACGCGGGCTAGTGCAGAATCAAGACCCCCAGGGCCAGCGCTCGTGAAGCGGTGGCCGTCAGCGGCCCCGAGAGAACGGAAGCAGGTGCAGCATGAAGGACGACCAGACGAAGGGAACGGATCGGCGCATCTTCATCAAGCAGGCAGCGGTCACAATGTTGGCTGCGGGAATGAGCGCTCGCGCCACTGCTCGCATGGGCCTCGCCGCTGGGAACGCGAAGAAGATTTATCCCCAACGATGGGTTTACGTTAGCCGCTCGTTCGATCGGGACCAGCACGTGGAGGAGGTACGGGAGATTGCGCGAATCGCATCGGAACATGGCCTGACGGCCATCGTGCTGCCGGGGATGGACCGCATCAGCCGTGGCAACGCGGAGTATCTGGAGCGCTTGCGCAAGGTCAAAGCGATCGCCGACCAATATCATCTCGAGATCATTCCTGGTGGGTTCAACACCGGCTATGGCGGAGCGATCCTCGATCACAACAAGAATCTTGCCGAAGGCATGTTGGTGAAGGATGCCTTATTCGTTGCGCGTAATGGCGAAGCCCGCTTCAAGGCGGATTCGCCCGCCAAGCTCGAAAACGGCAACTTCGACGAATTCCAGGGCGACCGATTCGCCGGATTCGACACGCAGGATGAGCCGGGACAAAAGACATTCGTCGATACCGCGGTCTTTCACTCCGGGAGGGCATCGCTGCGCATCGAGAACTTCGGTGCGGCGAAGGCTGACGCCGCGGGAATCGCGCAAAAGGCTCCCTTGTCGCCCTACCTCGACCTGGCCAGGGAGTTTGCGCCGGGAACTCTAGCGCGAGTGGCGCAGGAGATTCGTGTGACGCCGTACCGGTGTTATCGCGTGAGCGCATGGATTAGAACGGAAGACGCCAAGCCGGTTTCGCTCTTCAGTATCAAGGCGTTTACACAGGACGGCCGCGACCTTTGCCCATTTGAGCCACCCGCTCCAGCGCCCACCTCCGACTGGAGACAGGTGACCACGGCGTTCAACAGTTGGTACGCCGACCGCATCCAGCTGAACTTCGGCGTATTCGAAGGAGAGCAGGGCAAGGTATGGGTAGACGACGTAGAGATTGAAGAGGTTGGGCTGATGAACGTAGTCCGGCGCAAGGGCGCGCCGCTCACGGTGCGCGATGAGGGCACGGGGATTGTCTACGAAGAGGGCCACGATTTCGCGCCCGTCACCGATCCGCATCTCGACTTTCTCTGGACCCACGAGATGCCCTCGATTCGCCTGCTTCCGGGAAGCAAAATTCAAGAGGGCGCGCGGTTGCGCGTGAGCTACTATCACGGGACGACCATCTACAACGATCAAACTTCCGCCTGCCCCTCGGAGCCAGAGACGTTGGAGATTTGGAAAGAGCAATTTCCATTGATCGAGAAAGTCTTTTCGCCAAAGCGCTACTTCCTGAACGTCGATGAGGTGCGCGTGCTCAATCGGTGCGAAGCATGCCGGCAGCGAGGGCTGGCGGCGGCGGAGATTCTCGGCCAAATGACGCAATGGCTCTATAACCAGGTGCGCGCCGTCAATCCCAAAGCCGAAGTCGTGGTGTGGTCGGATATGTTCGATCCCAACCACAACTCGAAGCGACAGTACTTCCTGGTGGATGGGTCACTGGAGGACACCTGGAAATTTCTGCCCAAGGATATGGGAATCGTTCTCTGGTATTTTGAGCAACGGCAGGCCAGCCTTGAGTTTTTTTCGTCGCGCGGCTTTCGGACAATCGCGGGCGCCTATTACGATGCCGACGACCTGAAGAATCCGGAAGGCTGGCTGGAGGCCATGGATAGTACGCCCAACGCCATCGGGATCATGTACACAACCTGGGGGAGCAAGTACAAGCTTTTGCCGGCATTCGGCGACCTGGTTTCAAAACGTCCGTAGGCCCGACTCCTGTACACACGCCATTGCAGACGACCTGAGTTTATGAAAGTGAGAGCGCGCGAGCGCTACCGAGGGACTTTATGAGACGAATATTGGGTTTCGCAATTCTTTTCTCGTTGGTAACATTTGCAGGACTCGCGCAAGAGCCGGCAACCAGCGCCTGGAAGATCATTGGCCCCGGCGGCGGCGGGACTACCATCGGACCTGCCATCAGTCCATTCGACTCCCGCATGGTCGTCGAGCACTGTGACATGACGGGCGGTTACGTCACGCGCGACAGTGGCCAGTCGTGGCGGATGTTCAATCTTCGCGGCGGCATCGGCGTTCTTGCTTTCGACCCTGCGGATCCGCGTTTGATTTACGCCGGGAATGCCGCGTTGTGGCGCAGCGAAGATTCCGGCGCGAGTTGGAAGATGATCTTTCCTAGCCCAGGCCGCGGCACCGTCGAGCACCAAACGGGCGACCACTCCGACTACAGCCTGACCTCGAGCGATCCCGCGTACCCGGGAGGTAGTGTCTCTGCCATTGCGATTGCCAGCGGCGGTGTGCGGCAAAAAGACAGCGCGAGCCCGGAACGGCTTTATGTTGCTTTCGGGGAGCGCGGCCAACCGACGGTCATCGTCGACTCCGCGGACGGCGGTGTCACCTGGAACCGCCTTGCGCAACTTCCCAAGCCCGTTCTGATGCTCACCGCGGAAGGATCCGACGTGATCGCACTTGCGGGCGCCTCTGCCTATCGCATCGCCGCCGATGGAAGTGTAAAGGAACTTGCAAGCATCGCCAGCGAATTCAAGGCCGCCAGCGCGGGCCGCTCCGGCGATTCGACCTGGATCTACGCGACGGGCCAGAATGGTGTCGTCTATCTCACCAAGGACTCGGGACTGCATTGGGTGCCGGTTACTCCGGCGTTGCAACAAACTTCGGGCAGCTTTGGCGCCATCGCCACCAGCGCCGCGCATCCGGAAACTGCTTACGCCGGATTCCGCGGTCTTCGCCTGGGAGAAGGCAACGAGAATCTGTTCAATGGTATTGCCAAAACTGTGGATGGCGGGCTCACGTGGACCATCGTCTTCAAAGAATCAACGCATGGCGCGGACAATCTGAAAGGAACCTGGATCGAGCAGCGCGCCGCACCTGCCAACCCGAATATCTGGTTCGACGCGCCATACAGTCTTGCCGTTGCGCCCGCGGATCCACGCGTCGTGTATGTGACAGACTTGTTTCGTTCCTATCGCACCCTCGACGGCGGCGCGAGCTGGCTGGAGGTGAACTCGCGCCAGTCGGGCGACGCTGACTGGACCTCGCGCGGCCTCGACGTCACGACCGACTATGGCGTTCAGTTCGACCCCTTCGACTCGAAGCACATATTCATCGACTACACCGACATCGGACTTTTTTCGAGCAACGACGGCGGCCTAACGTGGCAAAGCAGTACCGCGGGCATTCCGCCGCAATGGCGCAACACGACGTATTGGCTGGCCTTCGATCCTGCGCAACGCGGTCTGATGTGGGGTGCTTTCAGCGGTACGCACGATTTGCCTCGGCCCAAGATGTGGCGCACGCGCAGTCCACTAACTTTCACGGGCGGAGTCGCAGTCTCGACCGATGGTGGTCGTTCCTGGCAGCCGAGCAACGCAGGCCTTCCCCAGGATTCCGTGACGCACATCCTTCTCGATCCTTCGAGCCCCATGGGCAGTCGAACGCTTTATGCCTGTGCATTTGGCCGCGGCGTGTACAAATCCGTTGACGGCGGCAAGACCTGGACGCAGAAGAACAACGGGATCGCGGGGAATGAGCCGTTCGCCTGGCGCATCACTGCGAGTCCGGATGGATCGCTTTATCTGGTCGTGGCGCGGCGCAGCGAAGGCAAGGACTACTCCCCTGCGGGCAGTGGTGCGGTATATCGCTCAACAGATAAGGCAGAGCACTGGCAACCGATTGTGCTTCCCGCGGGCGTTACCGGCCCCACCGGCCTGGAGATCGATCCCAGAGATGCGCAGCGCCTCTACCTTACCGCCTGGGGACAGGAGGCCGAATCGGCGGACCGAAATGGCGGCGTGTATGTTTCAAGCGATGGTGGAGCGACGTGGAAGACTCTCTTCACGGCGTCGCAGCACGTCTACGACCTGACCATCGATCAGCGCCATCCAGACACGCTATACATTGCGGGATTCGACGCCGCTGCATACCGCTCCACCGACCGTGGCGCTCATTGGACACGCATTCAGGGATTCGACTTCAAATGGGGACATCGCGTGATTCTCGATCCCAACGATCCGTCCCGGATCTACATCACCACATTCGGCGGATCCGTCTGGCACGGTCCTGCGGCCGGCGATCCTCGCGCCCACGAAACCATCCTGACGCCCGTTCCGGTCGCCCATGAGTGAAGGAGGACGGAGTGAACTTTCTGCGCGAACTGAACTGCCTGGAACCCAATAGCCTTCCAGACGAGCGGCAGTTCCAAATCGCGCGAATCGTTCGGTGGAAATGGGGACCCTTATTCATAAGCGGAGACATTAGATTGCGTTTCAGATCGAAATCGATCCCCACGAGCCTGAATTTGGTGCGGCGAGCTCCAAAAAGTCCGTGAATACCGCCGTGAAACTTATCCCATTGCCAAGCTGAGGATAGATCTGAGGTTAAGTCTGTGCTGATTCCATAGCGTTGTAACCGATTTAAGATCATTGCCTTACGTTACGCTTGGACTTTTGGTTATTTTTTAGATTTTTTTCTTTGCTTTTGAAGATGGACTGTGCTATCTTCCTCGGTCATAAGGTGTTCCCTCTTGCTCAATGATTCCAAAGTGAGCAGCACTGGTGTTCCGAGGCGAAAGACGCGGTGAGAAACTGCGGAGGAGAGAAAAAGGAATGAGAAACGATTGCACTTCACTGAGGCATGCAAGTCGACGTTTACTTTGCGTAATTCTAACCGTTGTGGGCTTTTGTTGGGTTTTGTTCGCGCGTCCGGCATTGGCCCAAGTTGACCAGGGGACCATCACCGGTGTTGTGACTGACAGTTCGGGCAAGCTTGTTCCGGGCGCCAAGGTTACGCTCCACGATGTGGACACAGGACTGGACTTGACTGATAAGACAAACGGGCAGGGAGCTTACACCTTCTCTCCCGTGAAAATCGGCAACTATACAGTGACCGCGGAAGCTGCCGGGTTCGAGGTAACGACCCAGGAAAACTTGCATCTGGATATCCAGCAGCGCTTGTTTGTTTCCATCGCGTTGAAGGTCGGCAAGGTATCGGAGTCCGTTGTCGTAACCGAAGCACCTCCGGCGCTCCAGACCGACACTTCGTCCGTGGGGCAGGTGGTGGATACGGAGAGCATCAATGCCACGCCACTCAACGGTCGCAATTGGGTCTACATAGCGCAGTTGACCGCGGGAGTAGATCCAGGCTTAGCAGCCGGCGGCGCACGCGGCGGCGGCACGGGTGACTTCTCGGCCAACGGTCAGCGCACCACGCAGAACAACTTCATCCTGGACGGCGTCGACAACAACGTCAACGTCGACGACTTTCAAAACGGCGCCAGCTACAATGTGAAGCCGCCCCCGGACGCGCTGGCGGAATTCAAGATCGATACGTCGGACTACAGCGCCGAATTCGGGCACTCTGCTGGAGCCGTGCTGAACGCCAGCATTAAGGCAGGCACCAACAAAATCCACGGAGATGCGTGGGAATACCTGCGCAACACTCATCTCGATGCGGCAGACTGGGATTCTTCAGGCGGCGCAGTCCCCGCCTATCACGAGAATCAATTCGGCGCGACCCTCGGCGGCCCCATCTGGAAGAACAAGCTTTTCTACTTCGGTGATGCGGAAATGAATCGCATCGCCTTTGCCACCCCGCTGTTGCTGTCCGTGCCCACGGGAAGCCAGCGCAAAGGGGATCTTTCTGAGTATTTTCTTACGGCCAAAACTGGCAAAAGCTCACCCATTGGTGTCTTTGAACCGAATAGCGCAGGTCAGGTTGCCTTGACGGGAACCGCCGGCGCCGTTACAAACCCGGATCCCACGTGCGTTACCTATTCGACGACCTGCGCCTGGGCGACCGCCACACCGGGCAGTGGCATTGGCCCCGGCACCACGAACAACTATGGCGGGACCGGCAATGCTGCTCTCAGCGGTAACTTCAACACCACCGGAATCCCCAGCCCGTTGGCAGATACCGTCGGGCAGGAAATCCTGCAAGATTACCCGTTGCCCAATACTGGTGGTTGGTCCGGAAAAGCCAGCGATGCTCCGGGTAGTGGACTTTTGTACAACAACTACTCGTTGAATGATCCCATCCACGACAACACCTGGCAGTGGGACCAGCGTGTGGACTGGGACCTGAGCGCCAAGGATCAAGCCTACGCGCGCTATAGCTATACGCATGACCAAATCGCTGCGCAGCCTCCGCTCGGCGCGGTCCTCGACGGCGGCTATTACCTGCCTTCATCCGGCGTCTCCGCCGCACTCACTCTCAACCTGGCTGAGAACTTCATGATGAGCGAGACCCACATCTTCAATCCGAACCTGGTGAACGAGTTTCGCTTTGGATATAACTGGGGCCACTACGTGATCGGTCAGGAGAACGCCAACACCCCGGCCAGCACTCTGGTCCCTGGGCTGGGCGGCGTGCCCTTTACCGGTTTTGCCGGCCCCAACGGTGGCACCCCGTTCATCCTATTGGGCGGAGCGCGCAGGCTAAGTTATGCCGGTTCGCCCACTGACACTCCGTCGGTCGAACGTCAGAACGTTTACCAGATACTCGACAATGTGACCAAGATTCACGGCAGCCACTCGATCAAGTTCGGCGTCGAGTTTCAGGCTATCCGCACCGCCTTCTCGCAGTCTCAATATCCCCGCGGCAGATACAACTTCAACGGCCAATACACCGCAAAATTCAACGCTGGTGGAACTGAAACATCTCTGACCAATCTGGGTATTGCCGACCTGTTGACCGACAATATGGGCAATATCGGCCTCTCCCCGGGCTGGGATACCCAGTACTATCGCGACTATCGCGCCGCGTACTTCCAGGACGATTGGAAAATCAACTCCAAGCTGACCGCGAACCTGGGCGTAAGGTATGACTTTATTCAACCCGCCAGCAGCAAGGGGGGCAATTTGGCCAACCTTGTTATTACATCCGAAAACGAGACCGCATTGGGCCTGGGTACATCCGGGACATCGGCTACCGGCGTTGCCCAGTGGGTCATGCCCGCCAATGTTGCCGCTTCCGCCCCCCTGTCGGCAAACTTCCAGAGTTTGCTGACCAACGACCACATTGCGCTCAACTATGTCACCGGCAACCAGCACTCCCTGGTGAGCGTTCAGCACTATAACTTTGCTCCGCGCATCGGGCTTGCCTACCAGTACGATCCCAAAACCGTAGTGCGCGCTGCCTACGGCCTATTCTATGGAGCGATTGAAGCTCCGGGAGGCGCCGAGCTGGAGACGAACTATCCCTTCTCGTATCAAGTCGTCATGGACAACCAGTACAACGTGCAGTATGGCGGATGTTATCCATCCACTCAAACTGGCGCGTTCAACATCAACAGCCAATGCCCATCCAACGGCACCCCGGACTTTGATGTCACGAGCGGTTCGCCATCAATAGGCGGGACCCCTGGGCACAATCAGCCGGCTGGATTTAGCAATTTCCCATACCCAACCTCCCTCGAGGCGGGCGGGTCGCTCTACTTTGCCAATGGAGGCCTGGCCAATTTTGCCAGCGCCAGCGCTATCGCCATGTCCCAAACCAACATCAAGACTCCCTATACGCAAAGCTACAACTTGACGATTGAGCGCGAAATAATTCCGAGCATGGTTGCAACCCTCGGCTACGTGGGAAACAACTCCAAGCACACATTTGCAGGCACCCAACCTCTTGCAGCTCTGGCTATAAGCAGCAATAGCAATCCCAGCGGCAAACAAGGCTCCGTAGCGTTCCCCGGCATATCTACTGAGAACGCCATGGAGAGCTGGATCGGCTCAAGCATATATAACTCGTTGCAGGCAAAGCTCGAAAAGAAATATGTGGGCGGATCGAGCTTCCTGGCGTCGTATACCTGGTCTCACGCCGAAGACAACGCTGAAAACCCTGGAATTGGAGGAGGACCGGGTTATCGCAACACGAACCTCATCCCACTCAGGGACGAAATGACAAACTCCAACTACGACGTCCGTCACCGGTTCACGTTGAACGGCCTTTACGATTTACCGTTCGGCAAGGGACGTAAATATGTCAACTCCGGCGGCTTGCTCGATTACTTCGTAGGCGGTTGGTCAGCGAGCGCCACTTGGCAAGCGCAAACGGGCATTCCGTTCACGGTTGGTGTTGGCGGCAACGGATTCCAGCAGGCCAGCGGTCTTAGCCAGGTGAACGCAATCCGGATTGGCGATCCGTTCAAGGGCGGTGGTACTCCCGCCTCAGCGAATCTTGACATGAAAGGTGTAACCTGCCCGGCCAAGGTCCATAACAGAAACAACTGGTATAACCCTTGCGCATTTGTGGATCCGCTGCCGGGGAGCAACATCGCGCCGGGAACGCTCCTCACCGACGAGGCCAGCGCTATTACTTATGGCGGCGGAAAGGCGAACCAGATTCATGGGCCGGGATTTGAACGTGTCAATATGTCCATGTTTAAGAACTTCCCAGTCTTCCGTGAGCAATACGTCCAGTTCCGCGCGGACGCCTTCAACCTGTTCAACACGCCCTCTTTGGGCCAGCCCGGCGACGAGAATCTTGATTCGACCTCTGGACAGATTACGAATCCTCAGTCGTTCCAGAACTACACGCCGGATGCACGCTTCTTCCAAATTGCCGCAAAGTACGTCTTCTAATGCGGCAAATCAACCGCATGCCGGAAGTGGCATGCGCTTACAACACATCTCCCGGGGACGCGCAAGCGTCCACGGGAGATTTCACTTTCCGGCGATGAACGCGAGATCGCGAATCAGAGGGAGCCATGGATCGTCGTCAAATGCTACGTAGAGCGGGCGCTGGACTCATCGTCGGGGCGATCGCACCTGGCGCAGCCGCCGCGTCGCCGAAGGTCGCAGAGCCGGACAGGCCACCCAGCCTTGCTCTTTCAGATTACGAGCCCAAAAGCATGCTGAAGGTCCAGGAGACTCGCGTCGAGCGGTCACGGTACCCGGTCATTGATTTCCATACCCACATTACCGTTTCCGCCCACGAGGTCAACGGCGTTCCCCTCGCTGCGGAGCGCACATACCTGAGCGATCCGAGTGAATTGATCGCGGTAATGGACCGGAAGAACATCCATACCATGGTGAACCTGACCGGCGGATTTGATGCCGGCCTCGTCGAGACCATCCGTAGATACGACAAAGCCCATCCTGGCCGCTTCTACTCCTTCACTGAGCCCTGCTACTCGCGCTTTCTCGAACCCGGCTATCCACAAATTCAGGCAGAAGCCATCGAACAGGCTCATCGCAACGGGGCCCGCGGTTTGAAAATTCTCAAGACCCTCGGGCTCTATCTGCGGGACAACATCACCTCAGGAAAGCTCGTAAAGATCGACGATCCCCGTTTCGATCCCATGTGGGATATCTGCGGCCAATTGCAGATGCCCGTCGCAATCCATATCTCCGACCCGGCCGCCTTCTTCTTGCCCACCGACAGGTTCAACGAGCGATACGAAGAGCTCAGCAATCATCCCGATTGGTCGTTTCACGACCACGATTTTCCCTCGAATGCCGAATTAATTGAGGCAAGAAACAGGGTCTTCGCGCGTCATCCCAAAACGCACTTCATTGGGCTGCATGTCGGCAACTTTGCCGAGGACCTCGGGAACGTTTCGGAAAATCTGGACCACTTTCCCAACCTGAGTGTCGACATCGCGGCGCGCATCGGCGAGCTGGGCCGCCAACCCAGGACAGCCCGGGCGTTCTTTGAGAAGTATCAAGACCGCATTCTCTTCGGAACCGATGCCACGCCGCACGGCGATGACCTTCCGCAGCAGCTCTTCAACGACCAACTCTACGAGATTTACTTCCGGTTTCTTGAAACCAGCGATGAATACTTCGACTACGCTCCCGCGAAAGTGCCCCCTCAAGGTCGCTGGCGGATCTACGGCATCGATCTTCCCGATCAAATTCTGCGCAAGGTTTACCGGGAGAATGCCGCGCGCGCTCTCGAGCTTTCGATCACACCTTCCACTCCGGCGTAGCGTGCTCGTCTGGTGAAGGCTTTGGTTTGGAGGCCGAGAGGAGTCCGGCCGACCTGCTTATTCGGCGTTCGAAAGAAACTCGCGGAACAACTCGAGATCGCGGAAAGATTCCGTGCCCCCGGATCGCAAGGTCGATAGCGCCGCGGTCCGGTTTCCAAAGGCTGCGCATTCGTCCGGTGGCTTGCCCTTCAGGTAGGCGCACAGGAACCCTGCATTGAAGCTGTCTCCGGCGCCGATGGTATCGACAGGCGCGACGGACTCCGCGGGCAAGCGCCACCTCTCCTGGCCTGCCTGCACAAGAGCGCCTTGCTTGCCGCACTTTATCGCAACAATCGGAACGCGCGCCGCAAGAACGCCGATCGCAGTTTCCGCGTCGGCCTTCCCCGTGATACGGCATGCCTCGTCTTCGTTGGGCAGGAAAATGTTGACGAGCCCCAATAACTCCTCTAGCCCGCTATCCCAGCGGTCATCCGGGTCGTCATTGGTATCGAGCGAAAGGGTCAGCCCAGCCGCCTTCAACTTCCTGAAGATGCCGGGCAAGGCTGGTTGCAGCGCCTTGTGGAGAAAGAGAGAAGAGAGATGGAAATGCCTTGCCGACGCCAGATAATCCAGGTCGATATCATTTGCGTCCATCTCGAACATCGTTCCAGGATAAGTAAGAATATGACGCTTGCCACCATGGTGCAGCAAAACCGTGACGCCGGTTGACGGTCCACCACGCACGCGCTTGACGCGGGTCACGTCGACGCCGCGCTCCACCAGCCGCTGCAAGGCGATCTCTCCGAGTGGATCGTCGCCGAGGCGAGTGATAAAACCCACCCGCATGCCAAGCGCGGCGAGATTGTGCGCGAGAATTGCCGATGAACTGCCCAGGGTCATGCGGAACGCGCTGGCCAATAGCTCTCGTTCCAGCGGCATCGCTTCAGGAAGGCCGTAGAGGATCAGATCGAGGTTGATTTCGCCGGCGATCGTCACGTCGAAGGACTTGGTCACAGTGCTCTTTCCGGATCCCATCTTATCGCTCAGGGGCTTCGTTCCGCAGGCGGCATCGGTGGCGTTTAACCGACCTCCAGATGCCTGCGCCGCTTATGATTCCGTGTTGAGAGTGACCACTCGGCTTAGATGGCGAGGAGAATCAGGATCGAGTCCTTTACGCAAGCCGAGATGAACGCCCAGCAGTTGTCCCCACACGAGATAAACGATTAACTGTGCCAGTTCGGGTACGGCAAGATCGAGTTCGATCGCGAGATCCGATTCGCGCTGCACTTCAGGCGAGATACTATTGGCGATTGCGAGGATGCGCCCACCCAGTTGTTTCATCTCCAGGAGAACCGAACTCTCCTCACTGTAGCCCTTCTCAGAGAGCAAGGCTCCGACGAGCACATCCTCAGACACGATAGACATTGGTCCATGCCGGAATTCGAGCGTGTGAAAGAACTGCGCGTAGGTGGAAGACGATTCCATGACCTTGAGCGCTGTTTCCCGCGCGATTGGATAGAGAGCGCCCTGGGCCAGAAAAGCGGCATCGGCAATAGTGGTCTGAGCAAACTGCTCGATACGCTCCCCATGGATGGGAAGCAAAGCGCTCAGCGCCGACGGCAGCATATGAAGCGCTTCAACAAACGTTGCCTGGCCGGCGAACCGGGCTGCGACGTACTGCAGCGCCAGGAGCATCGACGTAAACGACGACGTCATGACGATGCTTTTTTCGGTCACAGGAAGCTGGAGAGTGCGTGCAGAGAGTTTTCCCAATTCGTTCGCATCGCATGTGACGGCAAGGAATTCGATATTTCTTTGGCGAAGGAGTTCGGCAACCTGGAGGACTTCCGATGTACGCCCCGAGCGCGAGATCAGAACCGGGAAAATAGCGGTCCCTTCCGGCAATTCCAACTCGGGTGACAAAAGCACCTCTGAGGCCGGTACTGCGTGCACAGGGAAATTCATCAGGGCCCTGAACGTATCCGCCGCGGCCTGTGCGAGATGAAAGCTGGTTCCGCATCCGACGAAAATCCACTTATGATCCCTGGGGTGTTTGTCTCCAAGAAGCCGATCGAAATCGGCGTTGTCCAACATATCCAGGCAATGACGCCAATCTTCGGGTTGACGGTAAATCTCACTTAATGTGTTGCTTGCCCGCCCCATTTGAACCCCACTTACCTCGCTCTGACGAGTGCAATCCGCTCACGGTTCTTCCTCTTCAATGTGAGCTTGAAGGAACTCCGCGTGGCTTACCCGCTACAAAACGTAATAATAGCACATAAGTCGAAATAGACAACGAAAAAAAACGATGTTATTATGCGGAGTGATTTATAGTATCGGCACTCTTGTGTGCCAGGTCTTTTGGCCACTCCTGGGCTTGGTCGGGACGAGGGACAGCGATGACCGCGAAAGACCGCATCTTGAAGAAAATCATAGCCTGCACAATGTTCTTCCTCATGGCAGCGATCGCCATAGTCGCCCGCGGGCAAACGGCGGCCGGGACGAAGGGGCCAGGCGAGCACCAGTGGTGGAAAAATGCGGTCATCTATGAAATCTACCCGCGCAGCTTCCAAGACACGAACGGGGATGGGGTCGGCGACCTAAATGGGATCACGAAGCAGCTTGACTATCTGAAAAAACTGGGCGTAGATGCAATCTGGTTGACCCCCTGCTATCCCTCGCCGCAGGTTGATTTCGGTTACGACATCTCGGATTATGAAAACATCGACCCGCAGTATGGCACGATGGCGGACTTTGACCGGCTCGTAGCGGAGGCTGGTAAGCGCCACATCCGCGTGATCATGGATATGGTGATGAACCACACGTCGGATCAGCACAAGTGGTTTCTCCAGTCGCGTTCATCGCGCAGCAACCCCTACCGCGACTGGTACGTGTGGCACGACGGAAAGGGAGAAACATCTACCGACAAAGGCGTCCCGCCGAATAACTGGCAGTCGGAGTTCGGACACTCGTCCTGGCAGTGGGATGAGAAAACGCGTCAGTATTACTATCACAAGTTCTATATCCAGCAGCCCGACCTGAATTGGGATAATCCCGCAGTGCACCGGGCCTTCAAAGACATCATGGATTTCTGGCTGAAGCGGGGTGTGGCCGGCTTCCGCTTTGACGCGATCGGATCGCTCTTTGAGGATCCCGGTCTGGCCGACGAGGGTGTCGTGAAAGACAAGAATGGCAATCCCCTCATCGATGCCTATGGCGAACAGGTGCTGGATGGATCGAAGACCTTTCTCGTGGCCAAAATGCACCCGGTGATACAGGAGATGCGTGCCGAGGCGGACACGTTCAACTCCACCTCATTCCCCGGCGAGCGCGTGCTGATTGCCGAAATGTACTCCAGCAACATTGCCGACCTTGCGAACACCTACGGGCCGCCCGGCAAGCCCGAGTTCCAGTTGCCGATGGATACACAGGTCGGATTCATCGACAAATTGGACGTCGCAGCGTTCCGCGCCAAGCTTACTGACGCAGAGACTGGGCTGGGCTCGCATGTCCCACTGCTGCTCTTCGACAATCACGACAATCCGCGGATCGATATGCGTTATGGCGACGGCGTGCATGACACAGATATTCAGCGCGTCGTCGCCACCGTTCTGTTTGCCAGCCGCGGTGCTGCGCTGTTCTATTACGGCGATGAGATTGGAATGAAGACTACGCCGCCTGCACGCAAGGAAGACGTGAAAGATCCCATCGGAATCGCAGGCTGGCCCAAGGAGAAAGGCCGGGATGGCGAGCGCACGCCGATGCAGTGGAGCGCGGCCACGCAGGCTGGCTTTACCACCGGCACACCCTGGCTACCCGTACCGCCAAGCGCGGCCTCGATCAACGTGAAGGCCGAAGAGGGCGACCCTGATTCGCTGCTCATGTGGTATACGGCGCTGATTCGCCTCAAGAAGACCAACCGGGCGCTCGAAGATGGCGCCGATATTATGCTCGACACCGAAAACACAAAAGTGCTTAGCTGGATGCGTCAGGCCGCTGGCGCGCCTGCGGTTGTCGTCTGCGTGAATTTCACGGCCCAGCCCCAGACCGTGAATCTGGCGAACGATGCACTGGGCGCCGGCACGCACAAACTGAAGACGCTGCTCAAGACGCCCGGCGCGGTCGATTCGCCATCGCTTGATCGGATTCAGTTGGGGCCGTTCGGTGTGTACGTCGGTGAGGTTCAGTAGTTGCGAGCAGAAGTAAATGCTCAATCAGCGGGGTGTCGATGAAAAGCGAATCCGACGAGCGGGCAGAGCGACTGACGCGCCGGCAGTTCGTTGCCGCAAGTGCGCTTGGCGGCATGGCCGTTGCCATTGGTTGCAGGACGGGCGCGCGAGGGAATTGGGAGTACCTGACCGATGGCCAGGCCAGAACTCTCGCGGCGATCTGCGATCAGATTGTTCCTGCTGATCAATTTCCCAGTGCCTCGCAAGCCGGCGTTCTCACCTTCATCGATCGCCAGCTGGTTCGCCACTTCCGCGGCCACCAGGATGCCTATCGGGATGGCCTGGAGCAGGCGAACGCGATCAGCCGCAAGCGCTTCGGCCGGGATCTGGCGGATGCGTCGCAGGAGCAGCAGTTCGCAGTGGTCGGCGCCCTGGAGCACGAGTCCAACGCGTTCTTTGAGTTGGTGCGCACTCACACGCTCGAGGGCTACTACGGTTCGCCGCGCCACGGTGGCAATCGCGATGCGGTGAGCTGGCGGATGCTGGGTCTGGACGAGCCGCCGTTGCGCGGGCGTGCGCAGTACGACCTGACAAAGGACGCTCACTCATGAACAGAGTGAACGCGGTTGTGGCCGGAGCCGGCGCCGCAGGTGGCGTCGTCGCCAAAGAGCTGTCGACGGCTGGATTGAGCGTCGTCCTTCTGGAACGCGGCAAATGGTACACCGCCAACGATTGCCGCAAGGACGACCTGCGCAATCAGGCAGTGAGTGTGCTGGGCTGCGCGTTTGGACCGGAGGACGAAGGCCACCCGCGGGTTTGGGTCGATGAACACGGCGCGCCGCACACTGTCGTTCCCAGCGAATCGCAATACCAGAACGATGCCGCCTGCGTGGGCGGCGGAACGCTCAGTTGGGGCGCGCAGGCATGGCGGTTTATGCCGCAGGACTTCAAGATGCGCTCCACCTACGGAGCGCCTCCGGGAAGTTCGCTGGAAGATTGGCCCATCTCCTACGACGATCTGGAGCCGTTCTACGAGAAGGCGGAATACGAGATCGGCGTTTCAGGAGACTATTCGGACGACCCATTTCACGGTCCGCGCCGGCGCGGATTGCCGATGCCGCCGCTGCCGCCCAATCGCGAATTCGAGATCCTATTGCCGGCAGCCAAACGTCTCGGGCTGCACCCGCTCAATATTCCCATGGCGCGCAACAGTGTGCCCTATAACGGGCGCGGCCCCTGCATGCGCTGCCGGTGGTGCAGCGGGTTTGTTTGCGAAACCGACGCCAAGAATGGCACCCACAACACCGTAATTCCCGTTGCACTCAGCACCGGGAACTGCGAACTGCGTACTGATTGCACGGTGAAGGAGGTTCTGATCGACGATCGCGGTCGTGCGCGGGGCGTTGCCTATTTCGACGCCAAAGGCCGCTTGCAGGAACAGCTTTCCGATATTGTCGTGGTTTCCGGCGGCGCCACGGAATCTGCGCGGCTGCTGCTGAATTCGAAAAGCCGCCTGTTTCCCAACGGCCTGGGGAATCGCTACGACCAGGTAGGCCGGAATCTACAGGGGCATCACTACGCGGGCGCGACAGGGTACTTCGATTTTGAGACTTACGACGACGTCGGCCCGGGCGCCAGCATCGCTATTTGCGACTACAACCACGGCACGCCCGGCTTGTGCGGCGGAGGCATGCTCGACAACGAGTTCATTCGCCTGCCGATTCAGATGGTCGACCGCCTGCCGGCCGGCACCCCGCGATGGGGATTGGGACACAAGCAGGGAATGCGCGACTGGCACAAGCGCACTGTCGGGATTCATGGGCCGGTGCAGCAGATTCCTACGGCCGACGCCAGGGTCACGCTTGATCCCGTCGTGCGTGACAAGTGGGGAATGCCGGTGTTGCGCATCTCGGGCAATGTGCACCCTCACACGTTTGAAATCGGCGACGCGCAAGCCAGGCGCGCTGAAGCCTGGCTCAAAGAGGCGGGAGCCATTCACACAACTCTGTCGGCCGAGAGGCCCACGCTCGTCTCCGCCAATCAACACCAGGCGGGCACCTGCCGCATGGGCAACGATCCGCAAGGCTCGGTCGTCAATCGCACCTGCCAGCTTCACGACGTGGACAACGTCTTTGTGATCGATGCCGGAGTGCATGTCACCAATGGAGGCTTCAATCCAGCGCTGACCGTCATGGCCGTCGCTTACTATGCTTCCGCTTCGCTGGTCCGAAACTGGAAGGGAACGGGATTCAGATCATGAATCGCTACGTGAAGGTTGCGGCCATAGCAGTGGCGCTGGCCGTTGCACTGGCGGTTGGCGGCGTCTTCGGCGCGTCCTGGTACTACACATCGCAACATGGCCAAGGCTGCGCAAACTGCCACGAAATGGCGGACTACGTGGCAGCGGTGCATGCCTCGCCGCACCGGAATGTCGGCTGCATGGATTGCCATGAGGCAAGCCTGTCGACAAAACTGCGCCACATCCGCGTGCATCTGATGGGCAACCGGCCTGAAGCCATCCGGCTGCGCGATGTAGACGTGCTCGCGATGGTCCCGAGCTGCCAGAAATGCCACCAGAAGGACTACGCGGCATGGTCTGCCGGCCCGCACAGCGCTACCTACAGCCAGATCTTTGCCGACCCCGTGCACAACACCAAGCGTCGCCTGATGGATGACTGTCTTCGCTGCCACGGCATGCACTTCAGCGGCCCGGTGCGCGAACTGGTGCAGCCGCAAAACGCGCAGGGCCCATGGCACATCATTCGTCCCGGCTTCGCCGATCAGCCGTCGATGCCGTGCCAGACGTGTCACCAGATGCATGAGAAAGACGAGCCGCAGACCAAACCAGCCAAACGCTTTTCGGTGGCGGCCCCGGCGACCGACAGCTCGCTGGCTTATTTCGATCGGCGCGAGGGAATGCATTTTGCCGCGGCGTCGTTGCCCGTTCCGCAGTTGTACGAAGGTCCCCGGCTGGTGAGGATGAATCAGGACGCACGGCAATCAATCTGTTACCAGTGCCATGCGCCGCGAACGCCCGACACTGGCACGCCCGCAGCAGAACACAATTGGGGATCGCAAGTGGCTTCCGGCGACGACCGCACGCCGATGGGCGTGCATGAAGGCCTGAGCTGCCTCTCCTGCCACCTTGGTCATAGCCAGAACACCACTGCATCGTGCAAAACCTGCCATCCCCAGATGTCTCACTGCGGAATTGATGTAGAGAAAATGGACACCACGTATGCCAATCCTGCAAGTAAGCACAATATTCACTGGGTCAAGTGCACCGATTGTCATCAGCACGGCATACCAAAGATGAAGCCGGCGAGCGCTCCGCAAGCCAGTGCATCATTGTCCATCCGCCCGCACCCGCGAGTCGCTCCCGGCAAAAACCAGGAGCAGCAATCTCGGAAAAACCTTTCGCCTTCCCGAGGCAGCGGCCAATCCACTCGTCCTGTGGGCTAACATGAATGGTGCGCATCCGGGTTGGAACTTCACGAAGAAGCGCCTTCAGCAACTCTGAACGGAGCACAGGTGACGCGAACGCCAGGCATGAATCGAAGGGAGTTCTTCAAGCAAGCCGCAGGGACGATCGGGGCGGCCCAGGTTGCTCTATCGATCCCCGCAGCGGCAGAGCCGGCAGACGAGCTACGGAAGCAGACGCAGGGATCGATCCCCGAGAGCATCGAGTACCCGCGGCAGTTTCGCGGACGCCAGCTCAAGATGATTTCGTTCCCGCTGGGCGGCGTTGCTGCTGGAAGCATCGGTCTCGGAGGGCGAGGTCAGCTACAGGACTGGGAGATTTTTAACCGCCCCAATCAAGGGTTTCGCCCGAAATACGCCTTTCCTTCCATTTGGGTAAGAGCCGGAAGTGCGCAGCCGGAAGCGCGAGTTCTTGAGGCGCGTCTGTTGCCGCCCTTCGCGGGGCAAGACGGCCTTGGATCGGACAATGTTCCCGGTCTCAGCAGACTTGAAGGCGCAGTGTTCACCGGTTCCTATCCGCTGGCGCATATCGACTTTGAAGACCGCACACTTCCGGCGAGGGTTGAACTCGATGCCTTCTCGACTTTTATCCCGCATGAGCCGGACGACTCGGGTTTGCCGGTAGCGATCCTGCGCTACCGGGTGAGCAACTCTGGAACGTTGCCGCTGCAAGTGAGCATCGCATTCTCCATTGAGAATCCAATTGTTTCGCAGGATCACGCGGGCGGTACACCGAACCGCAACACCGACCAGCGAACGAACGCCTTCGTCGACGGGGATCGCATTGCCGGGTTGCTCATGACCAACGCCGGCCTGGCGGCGGTGGACCCGATGAAGGGAAGCATTGCGTTGGCTTGCTTGGCAGGAGCAACCGGGCGCGTGTCGCGGTGGGGCGGATGGCCCAAGGGACGCTGGTGGAATTCGCCGCTCCTCTTCTGGGATCGGTTCTCCAAAGCAGGAGATCTCGGCGAGCCGCCGGATTCGCAGAGCCTCACAGGCGCGCTCTGCCTTCAGAAGACGATCCTTCCGGGACATTCGGAAGAGTTCCCGTTTTTGCTGGGCTGGCATTTCCCCAATCGCACGCCGGAATGGTGCGGGTGGGATGCACCGCCCGGTGACGAGAAGATGATCATCGGCAATTTTTACGCCACGCGCTTCAAAGACGCGTGGGATGCTGTCACCTATGCCGCGAAGAACCTTGAAAGTCTCGAGGCGCGCACGCGCGCCTTCGAGACCGCGTTTCGCAAGAGCACTTTGCCGGGTGCTGTGAAGGATGCAGCAAGCGCAAATCTGTCGACCCTGGCGACGACCACCTGTTTTCGCACCGCGGACGGCGAGTTCCACGGGTTCGAAGGCAGCGACGATAGACGCGGCTGCTGCTTCGGCAATTGCACGCATGTGTGGAACTACGAGACCGCAACTCCATTTCTCTTTCCCACGTTTGCGCGGTCGTTGCGCAAGAGCGCCTTCGGGTATGCGATGGACGATGCCGGCGCCATGCACTTTCGGCAACTGCTGCCGGACGGCAAGGCGCGATCGGGTTTCGCCGCCGCCGACGGCCAGATGGGGCAGATCATTCATGCCTGGCTCGATTGGAAGCTCTGCGGCGACGATCAGTGGCTGCGCAATCTGTGGCCACGAGTAAAGAAGGCTATGGAATTTGCGTGGGTGCCCGGCGGATGGGATGCCGGCCGCAGCGGCGTGCTCGAAGGCGTTCAACATAACACCTACGACGTCGAGTTCTATGGGCCAAACCCGTTGTGCAGCATCTACTACCTTGGCGCCCTCCGAGCGGCCGGCGAAATGGCAACCGCGGCTGGCGACAACGAATCGGCGCAGGAATACCAACGGCTCTTTGAGAAAGGCAGCCGTTGGATCGACGCCAATCTCTTCAACGGCGAGTTTTATATTCAAAAGATCAAAGGGGTCAAAAAAACTGAGATTGCGCCGAGCCTTCAGGGGCCCATGGGCGCTGAAAATCCTGAAGCGCCAGACTACCAGGTGGGCGGCGGCTGTCTCGCGGATCAATTGATCGGCCAGTACCTTGCAGAAGTTGGAGGGATGGGGCCGCTGGTTGCGACGGAGAACATTCGCAAGACGCTGCGATCCATTTATCAGTACAACTACAAGCCCTCGCTGGTGCACCACGATTCGGTGCAGCGCACCTACGCACTGAACGATGAAGCGGCAGTCGTGGTCTGCGATTATGGCAAAGCCGAGCGGCCACAGATTCCGTTTCCCTACTACGCCGAGTCGTGGACAGGACAGGAATACCTGGTCGCCGCATTGATGATGAACTGGGGCATGGTGGAAGAAGGCGTGGAGTGCGTTACAAACATCCGCGCCCGCTATGACGGGGAAAAGCGGAATCCATGGGACGAGCCGGAGTGCGGACATCACTATGCGCGGGCCATGTCGTCGTGGTCGACGGTGGTTGCTTTAAGCGGCTTTCTTTATGACGGTGAAAAGGGCGCAGTCGTTGCCACGCCGCGTATCCTGCGCGACCGCTTCGATTGCTTCTGGGCGACAGGGACGGGCTGGGGAACTTTTGCCTATCGAAGAAAGGGCTCCGGGACGCTGTTCAAGCTTGAGGTTATTGAAGGATCTCTTCGTTGCCGATCTTGCGAGATCTTTGCCGCCGGCACGGTGGTCGATGCGCGGCGCGGAGCGCTCACGCTCCACGTGATCCCGGAACAGCGAGGAGAGCGCTTGCAGATCAGCTTCTCCGAACCATTCATCCTTGTGCCCGGAAGCGGCATGCAAATTGAGGTGCGCGCGTGACATCCTCCGCCGCGCAGTGGAGGCCCAAGATTGTGCTGGTCGCCGGTTTCCTCGGGGCAGGGAAGACCAGCCTGATTTTGAGCGCCGCCGTTCAACTTGAGCGATCTGGCGTCCGCTGCGCCGTCGTGCTCAACGATCAAGGCGAAGAACTGGTAGACACACTGCACGTCAGACAACGCGAAATTGTATCAAGTGAAGTCACCGGCGGATGCTTCTGCTGCAAGTTTTCCGATTTTATCTCGGCGATTGAACGGTTAAGGGCTATCGCGCCCGACGTCATCTTCGCAGAACCGGTGGGAAGCTGCGTCGATATTGCTGCCACCGTGATCCGGCCTCTGCGGGAGGAGTTCGAGCTTTGCCGGCTTGCGCCCTTCACGGTGCTCGTCGATCCCAGGCGCGCGGCATCCGTACTTTCCGGTGGCGCCGATCCGAACATTGAATTCCTGCTGCGAAAACAACTGGAGGAAGCTGATCTGGTTTGTACGAGCAAGGCTGATCTTTATCCTCACACTGAATGCGCCCTCGAAATGGAAGCTCGGCCACTGAGCGCCAAAACAGGATTTGGCGTTCGCCAATGGCTCGACGATGTACTGGGTGGCAGATCAGAAGCAGGCGTCAAGGCGCTCGACGTCGACTACGGTCAATACGCGCAGGCTGAGGCCGCCTTGGCATGGCTCAACTTGAGCGTTGTATTCGCGCCAGAACGGGCAATTTCGCCCGCAGAAGTGATAGGCCCGCTCTTCGATCATCTGGACAAAGAGCTAACCGCCGCCGGGATCGCGATCGCGCATCTGAAGGTGATGGACCGGTCCCCTGCGGGCTGGGTGAAGGCATCCATCTGTTCGAACGGCGAGGAGCCGGACGCCGAGGGAGACCTGGATGCATCTCCGGCAAACAGCCACGAGATCCTCTTGAATCTTCGTGCCATTGGAGCACCCCATCAAGTCCGGGAGATCGTGAAAAAGCGAATGGAGAGTCTTGAAGGCAGGTTGCTCGATATGCATCTGGGCTGTTTCAGCCCCGCGCCGCCAAGACCTGAACGAAGGATTCCGATGCGTCAACCTCTGGGCTCCCCGGCCAATAAATAAAGTCAATAACTTACCCCGGATTCGCTCCTGCACGAATTAGTGGACCCTGCTACCTTATACATAGATTTCCTTAACTTATGAGGAGTGCGGCACCATGTCTATGCAAGACTCTGCGTCGTCGTCCAAATCTTTAGCTCAACCGATTCGTGTAGGCGTGGTGGGTCTGGGCCGCATGGGGATGATCCATGCATTGCATATTCACGAACTGGCGCAGGAGTCGGATTTATGCCGGCTGACATGCGTCTCAACCACCGACCGGAAAGCCGCGAACACTTTTCTTTCGCTGACTGGCGGTTCGACGCCCGTGTTTGATGACATCGAGGGGCTGGCGAAGTCGGGCCTATGCGATGTTACGGTGATCGCTACGAATACGCCGTTGCATCGCGAGCACTCGCTGATGATGATTCAGGCCGGACAGCGGGTGTTTCTCGAGAAGCCTCTTACCGGTACATTGCAGGGTGATCGCGAATATGCGGAGCTTCTTGAGCGCGAGCATCCACAGGCACTGATGTTGGGATTCCAACGGCGCTTCGATGCGCCCATCTGCTTTGCAAAGCAACTTATCGATCAAGGCGCGATAGGAAGGATCTTCAAAATCTACTCATCCCTCGAAGATTCGGGCCCTGCCCCTGACGGATTTGCGAGCCCCGGCATTCTGCCCGACATGGCGGTCCATAATGTGGACGAGGTTGTCTGGTTCTCCGGCCGGAAGCCGAAGCTCGCCCTGGCGATCGGTTCGCGAATCTATAGCCACAAACTGACGACATGCCAGGAAGATTTTGACGATGCCTTGATGATTCTCGATTTTGACGATGAGCTTATCGCCCAAATCCAGGTTACACGCAATCACGTATCGGGTTATCGCGGCGAAACCGTGATCTATGGCGAGAAGGGCTTGATTCGCATTGGGTGCTTCAAGCAGAAGCTGCTTGAGGTGATCGTCGAAGCGTACGGAACCAGGGAAGCAAAAGAGCCGCTGGCATTCAGGAATTTTGAGATGCGGCGATACGAGCAGCCGCTTCCGGAGTTCATCGATCGCTACGGCGCGGCCTATAAAGAAGAGCTCAGGACTTTCCTGGTCTGCTGCCGCGAAGGAAAACCCTTTCCGATCACTCATCTCGACGGATTACGCGCGCAGGAGATTGTCGCGGGCGCAATGAGTGCGTCCATCCGCAAGGAAGACATGGCCCGGATTGACTATCTGGAAGTCTCCCGGAAGGGCTGATTCTTCCGGCAATTCCGGGTGCCGAGTTAGAAGCGGGACTCAGGATAACTCTCTACCAGGCGCGCCGGGTAATTCGAGTTCCGCCTGCGAGAATCCGTCAGTCGCATACCAGTGCCGCATCAGGAAAGGCCTGTTCCGCGTCTTCGCTCTCCGCGTCGATCTCCGGCTCCGCGCTCTCGCCCGCTTCCATCCGCGCCACAAAGAACCGCTCCACCTCGCCCAGCACATCGACGCCGTCGCGCGCATGATAAATGGCCGCGCGCAGCTTCGCACCGCTCGGCACGCCGTGCGTGAACCACGTGGCGAACTGCTTCATCTTGCCCACCGGGTCGCCCATCCTCGCGTCGCGCGGCAAATCCTTCGTGGCCTCGGCCTCCGCCATCAGCATCTCGAAGTACGCGCGAATCATCTGGTAGCGATCCTCGGTGGTCGGTTTCTCATAGCGGCCCGTCGCCGTATATTGCGCAATCTGCCGGAAGATCCACGGATTGGCCGGCGCCGCGCGTCCGATCATTACCGCATCGCAGCCCGTCTCGGCCACCATCGCCGCCGCGTCCTCAGGCGTGCGCACGTCGCCATTGCCGATCACGGGCAGCCGCACCGCTGCTTTCACTGCGGCAATCCAGTTCCACTGCGCCTGGCCGGTGTAACCCTGCTCGCGCGTGCGCGCATGCAGCGCCAGTCCGTTCAACCCTTCGGCCTCGGCCATGCGCGCCAGCTCCACGCACACAATCTGGCCCTCATTCCAGCCCATGCGGAACTTCACGGTGAAGGGAATCGTCACCGCATTGCGAATGGCGTGAAAAATCTCGCCGATCTTCGGCAAATCGCGCAACAGGCCCGACCCTCCGTTCGATCCCACCACGCGCTTCGCCGGGCAGCCCAGATTCAGATCGACGGTGTCGAAGCCCGTCTCTTCCACAATCCGCGCCGCGTCCGCGAGAGTCTCAGGATTCGATCCGAACAATTGCGCTGCAATGGGATGCTCGTCGTCGTAGAACGTCAGGTAGCGCCGCCGCTTGGTCTCGCGCATCCGGCTCAGCCCATCCGCCGAAGTGAACTCCGTCATGATCAGCCCGCAACCCGACTGCGCATTTGTAATGGACGCGTCGATATGCGTTTCACCCACAGAAGTCTGCGATTCACCCACAGAACCGGGTGCCCCATATCTCGATTCTGAGGTGTGGGAAGCTAGGTCGGCGTTTACTCCAAATTCAGCGTGGGAAAACAAACTCGCATGCCGAATGAACCTTCGGAACACCGTATCGGTGACTCCAGCCATCGGCGCCAGCACCGTCGCCGGCCGCACCGCGACCGCGCCCAGCCGCACCTCCGCCGGCACCCGCGCCTCCACAGGCATGGCATGTTCCACCGGATTGTCCCAGTGCTTCTTCACGGTGAAACCTTTGCGTGGCATTCGTTCAGCTCCTGGTCACAGCAGCAAGGAACGTTGTGGCCCAAACAAACTTGAGCCTCCGCCGCGGCGGAGGCCCACTCTTCCAACTCTCGCCTCTGCTTACTTCGCCGCGGTGGCCTTCGCCGCGTCGCTCTTGGCGTACTTCCGCCGGAACCGCTCCACGCGTCCCGCCGTATCGACCAACCGCTGCTTGCCCGTAAAGAACGGATGGCAAGCCGAGCAAATTTCCACGTGAATGTCGCCCTTGTGGGTCGAACGTGTCTCAAAATTGTTTCCGCAGGCGCACATCACGCGCACCACGGCGTAATTGGGATGAATCTTTTCCTTCGGCATCGACAGACAGACCTTTCCTCTAATTCTTCGCTATCAATATTGTAGGGGGATTCGCTCACTTGCGCAATCGCCGGGAAGGGAAGGCTTCAGGAGCAGCCTCTAACCTCCAGTTTCTAGCTCCTAGCCGTTCGTGCCGTTTTAACTGATTGATATACAAGAAGATCCTATCCAGAACCAACAAGCTAGACTAGTCGCTAGAAGCGGCGTTTTTTCCCCGCCAACTCCGCCCGTGCCGCCAGCCCGATCGCCATGGCCATGATGCGGTCGTCGTGCGTCCCCGACTTTGCGCCCGAGCTCCCATTCGGCTGCCGTACAAAGCTCCGGCACTCGCCCAGGAACCGCCGGCTCTGGAACTGCTCCGGCTCTTCCACCAGCGCCGCCTCCAGCCGCGCGATCACCGCCGGCCGGCTAACGCTGGTCGTCAGCCAACCTGCCTGCCCGCCGTGCGAATAGACGCGCTGGTACTTGCACGCAGTCTCGACCAGCGCCAATACTCCGCTGCCGTGGTTGTTACGCTCCACCACCAGCCACGCTCCGTTGTACTCCACGGCCAGCCCGGTCACAAACCGCGCCAGTTCCAGTCCGCCCATGTGACCCGCAAACTCCGCACACTGCAAACCCGTCTCCATCTCCAGCACCTGCGCTGCAGAGTAGTCGCCTTCGCTTCCGCCTCCCGCCGGATCCACCGACACAACGTATTCTTTGCCCTTCACGGGCGGCAGCCATATCTCCAGCTCTCCGTTCTTTCGCCGCTCCACCGGCTCGGGAGCGGTCTTCAGCCTCGCTTCCACCGTCGCCAGCTCAAACACGCTTTCGCCGCTCGCCAAAAAGCAGCTCTCTTCGTTTTCGGCATACTCCTGCGCCGTCAGCCCGCGAAAGTCAGCCCGGATCCGCCGCCGGTACGCGATCTGCGAGAGCTTCAGTTCGTGCTGCTCAATAAGCCCGCGTTCTTCGTCCGTCAAGCTCGCCTCATCCGCCGCTTCCGAGTGGTAGCGCGCCTCCATCCACCACGGAAAAAAGTGCCGCACCATTGCCGTCTCGCCGGCCTTGCGCCACTCCTCGTAGAAGCACCCTCCGACTCCCTGCGGCGTCGATTCCAGAATCAGCTCTCCACCTGGCGCCATCGCTGCGCGCAGGCCCGCCAGAATATCCGCCGCGTCGCCCGGCCACCGCGCCAGCTCACTACAGTGCAGGTTCTGCACCGTCAATCCCCGCCCCGCATTCCTGTCCGCCGCGCTCACCACGCGGTACTCTGCGTCCATCTCCGGAAACACAATCTGCCGCACGTTCGCCCGCCCCGTCTTCAGCGCACCCTCGCGCAACCCATCCGGCATCCAATCCAGAAACCGGTGCACGATGCGGAAGATCTCCTCCGCCGCCTCCTGCGTGTGCGCCACTTCCAGCGTCAGCGTCCCCGGCTGCGTAATCGTCTTCAGAAAGAACCGCGCAGCCACCCATGTCGTCAGCCCCATCTGCCGCGCCTTCAGAACAATGTTCCGTTGTCCGCGCTTATTCTCGAAGGCGCGCTGCACCTTATTCGCTTTCAGTTTTCCGGGCCGCCCCTCACGCGTCCTCACCACCAGCAGTTTCTCTGCCAGCACCATGCCCAACGTGGGTCCGCTCAGGCTCGTGGGATGGTGGTCCATTGCCTTCCCCAAACATTCCAGGTCGCTCCGTTCCATTTCCTCGACCCGCAACTCCTCCAGGCGTGCTCCCCACGCCTCAACCTTCGGCCCGCAATCTCCCCTCGATTCCACTGACCCCTCACTAACTTGCCCAACTAACTCCGCATTGATTCCGCGCGATACGCCGGCCGAGCCAAAAGTTAGTTCCTTATGGTTGAAACGCTCATTACTTCGTGTCATAAACGCAACGTGATTCGGATTTTGCGCTCAGGCTATTGGATGGGGAGTTCTTATTTGATTCTCTCGATGATAAGGTCGACGTTCCACACACTTCCCGTGTTTGTGCCGCTCCCTATCGTTTCCCATGTAACCGCGACGTTGCTTGCGAGATCGAGGGTGAGTGCCGCGGGCAAATTCCAACCTGCGCCTGTCCCCACCGAGGCAGAAGCGATGGTTAAGCTATGGGAAGCATCGCCGCCTGTTTGCTGTTGTTTTACCGACAGGCTCACCGTGTAGGATGTGGTTCCATCGGCCGTGGGATAGACGTTTCCGTTCACACGATAGACACCGGCTGCTGGTGTCGTATAGGCAGTCGCGTAGGCGCCGGTCACCGCACTTTCCGAAGTGACTCCCATTTCATAAACGGTGCACGGCAGATGATCCCAGCCGTCAAGGCATCCCAGCGTGTTGGCCGCCGCTACCGGTTGGCCGCTTGAATTGGTTGCAAGCACCTTCGCCGACGCGGGCACTGCGCCGCCGTTGATCTTGCTCACGGTCGTCGCGCTCTGCGTCCCCGTTACGTCCCCGCTCAAGCTGCCCGTGAAACTCGTCGAGCTCGTCGCGTTCGCAACCGCCGTCGATCCGATCGCGCTTACAATCTGCGCTCCCGTCGCCGTAGTCGGCGCCGACCCCGTCGAAAAGTAGCCCAGACCGGTGAATGCCGCCGAGCAGCTCACCGCCGTACCGCTTCCGGCGTAGTACGCCACCGCGTAGGCTGAAGCGCAGTTGTTCACTGTGCCCGATCCGCTCGGCGTTTGAAACGCGAAACTGCTTGTGCTGCTGTTGTAGTAGAGGTAACCCGTGGCCAGCGTCGGGACCGGCACTCCGCCGATCCCGTTGGCGCTCGGCGCCGGCAATCCCGTCGACGCCTGGCCCCACGCGATTGCTGGCGCTGCCGCCAAAATCCAAAACCACATCCAACCCTTCATCTTTCTTCTCCTCGACTTTCCTCTGCTCGCCCCGTGTCTGTCCACACCGCTGCGGCCGGCGGCGCAGCAGGCGCCATGCACGCCTGCTGCGTTCCCGCTCCTGCCTTCGCCCCATTGTTCTCTGGATTTATCGGTCCTGTAGTAACCTATTCCATAAATGCCTAAGTAATTAAGTCCCCGGTCAAATAGTCACCGCTTTTCTCATTGCGGCACGTTGGTCGAGCCGGCGTCACCGTGCCAATCGCCCAGTCCGGAGATGTAAGTTCCCGTTTGCTCAGAACAGGTGCCTGCTGTCGTGCCCACGTTCACGCCGCCTTTCCAACTCGCGGGCCAAGTCCACGTGTACGGGCCCCCGCTCGCGGCCTGGCAAACAAAAATTGTCACTTTCCCGCCGCCTGTCCCCACGCCGATCGACGCCGTCACGTTGCCACTCAAAACGTAAGTCGCTTCCGCGCGATCTGCTGAAGGAAGTGTGATCGATCCACTAGCAGACGCGTTGTAAGTCTCGCTTGGAGCATTCAGCGGCGTGCCGTTCACTTTATAACCATTCGCCGACACGGTCTCTCCCGTCGCCGCCGTTCCCGCGCTCATGCCCGGAGGCACAAAGCCGTGATACTGATCCCGCCGCGCCTCCTCAATCTGATCCGCAGTCAAAGTGCAGGTTCCCGCCGCTGTGCAGGCAGGATTATTCGGGCCAGGAATGAATGCCCAACCCGGCTCCGCAATTTGGTTTCCCCACACATATGAAGTGGCACCGTTTGATGCGGTCAGGTGAAAAGTGATAGCACTCGGAGTTGAATCTCCAGTCGTGATTGTGCAGATCGCCACCTGCGAAGACCAACCATTATTGGCCAGACCAGTGCCGAATGCGCTCGGAGAGCACACATTATTCCATCCACCGTTACCCATTGTTGGAGCAAAGGTAATACCAGGGCCACCGATGTAAAATGCATTGTTAGCGCCAATGACTGTGCCTATAAATCCAGTAACATAATTCTGATTTATTCCGCTACCGGGCCTTCCCCACGCCCAGACGATGAAATGATCGCCGGGGTATGTTGCACCCGTCCAAGTACCGATCTGAATATCGGCTGCAACGCTGGCCGTATCCATCTCCGCAGAGACGGCCTGACCATTTGGCCCATCGGGACCGACAACCGCGTGCACGGTACAGTTTCCCGCCGTAGCGCATAGGCTGCTCCACGAAGAAACCGAGTAGCTGGCCATAGGTAGGGAGCCGTAACTGGCTATCTGCGGTCCGAAGCCTGCCCCTTCATTCTCGATCTCACCTGCCAGCAGATTGCCCTCGTTGTAGACACCGCTTGCAGCCGTATTATTTAGAGGAATGGCTCGAGTAGCACCATTGGCATCTTGCACAGGCAGAACTCCATTGAAATATTGGTTAACAAGGCTTCCCGTATCAATAGGCTGGTTGTTATCTATTTGCACGCACCCGCTGGGTTGAATTCCTCCATCTGTGTAACCCACGAGATACTGAGCCAGTTGCGTAACATTATCTTGTAAATATTGGTCTTTAAGCGACAAGCAGGTGCCGGCTTGGATCGGCCACCTGTTGTCGATAGTGACAGCGTTGCCCCACACCTCCTCGTACATGGTGCTTGTAAGCCGAGGCAAACCAGTCACGGCCTCGTACCCACTACCATCGAGCTTGATACCTCCGACAAATACACTACCTTGATCGATGTCAACCGACAGACAGCCACTCACGCTAGCGGAATAATATAAACCCGGCGCACCAGCATCACAACGTAAGGCATAAGGGTAGCTTGGCTGTGAGCAATTGGAATACACTCCGCCTCCACAACCTCCTTGCGGAAACGTCGAAATCTGACCAAACACATCATGAAGCTGTGAAAGATAGAGGCCGCTCAATTCAATGGCGCCCGAAGTAATAGCCCCAGCGGCACTAGCTCCTACGTGATTCATGACTAAGTTAGTCGAGCCATCGGCCCAGAAGCACATGCCGGAACAGCCCGTAATGAAGATGCTATCCCACGTTTGTGGTCCAAACGTATTGAGCGCCGGGCCGACTGCCACTGCGCCGAACTGGTCGCTGGCACTGTGAGCATGGCTCACCGCAATAGTGATCTTATTCGACCCCACCGTATTCCCCGAAGGGCAAGTGAATCCGGAATAGGGCACGCCATTGGAGCAGAAAATGTGCGACGACTCATACGCATCTTCATTGAATCCTGTAGCCGTACATCCCGTGGCCGTCGAAGGCGTTGTACTGAGTTGGAAAAAGGTCAGTGTCCGTGCAGTGTAGTCCGACGCATTTACCGCATTATTCGTCACATCGAACGATGCGTCCGAACATCCAGAGAGGGTGAAAGTTTCACCGGGCGGAATGCGAACCGGAGAAGCAAGCTGTACAGTAACTTCCGAGTATCCATAAACAGTGCTTGGATAGATGCGAGTGGCTGTAGCCGCAGAAGTAGTCAAGCCCGCAATGGTAATTGCCGATCCTGGAGGCAAAGTGGCGATAGTGCCCGAAGTGAATGTCGGCGTGACCGTAACTGACGTGCCTGGGGCCGAGATAGCTGTGCCAAGCGTTCCCGTGACGTTCGGACCAAAAAACGTACCCGGTGTGGACCCCGTTTGAAACTGGCCATAATTTCCGCTGGTGTCGCCAAACCAATTTTGCCAACCATAGCCCACGAGGCTGGAACCTAATTGAATGCTGCCTTGCACGAGGAATTTTACGTTTCCTGCGACCGGCCCGGTAAGTGCGGATGAATTTGCGAGGTAGCACCCCGCTCCCGTGCTGCCCGCCCGCACGCAAGGAAGAAGCACGGTCCCTGTGCCGCCGTAAACGGAGTCCACGATGTTGATGCACGCCTGCACCGCGCTATCAATGGGCGTCGCGCCGTCAATCACTGCGCCCTGCGAACGGATGTCGCACCATGGCGAGAGGGCTGGAATCGCCTTTCCCGCCTTCACATTGCCCGTCACGATAATCCCGTTGTTCCCGTCCGACGCTACTCCGGGCAATAGGTTGGCAACGGCACCGGTGGCGCTCGTCGCTCCGGTACCACCCGACGCGAGTGGAACGGCAGTCGCGCCGCCGAGCGTCGTGCCGCTGGCAGTGTAATACGCAATCTGTCCCGCGCTTCCGGAGTTAATGGTGCCACTCGTTACTCCCGATCCTGATCCGGATCCACAAGCCGCGCCCGTGTTGGTGAGATATCCAGATGTATCGACCTGTAGGCAGAAGTGTCCCGAGGATGCGGCTAGTCCGGGGAACTTGATGCTCGTCGGCCCCAGAAACGCCGCGACTAAGTTAGCGCTCGATCCCGAATAGATATCAGTCTCCGCGCCCGATCCGCTTTCGTAATTCAGGCGGATGTGCCCCGTCGCGTTGCTGGCATCGATATAAGTGTCACCGCTGTTCGTGCTCTGGTAGGCCTTGAAGCTGTCCAGCCCGCCTACCGCCGAGTTCAGCGCCCAGTTATTACTCGCGTCCTTCACCATGTACCACTGGCTGTTTCCGTTCCAGTCCTTATAAGTGTATGAACCCTTCTGGCTCGTCGTTAGTCCCGGCCACAGGTAGTAGTCCACTTCTGCGTCCGCGTTGTTACGCACTGTCATGGTTCCCGTCGATTGCGACGTCCCGGCCACTTGCAAAGTTCCGTTGAACTGCGCGTCTCCGGCGCTGTCCACGGTCGCCTCCGTCGCCGGCGTTGCCCCGCCGCTGGAGAAACTCACGCCGCCGGTTCCCGCGTTGTTCGAGCAGTTGAAGCACACATTCCCCGTGCCCGCCGCATTCAACGCTGTCTGGTTGTTGGTGCTGCTCTGTCCGTGATTCCACTGCTGAATCTGCAGCCGGTTCACGTTATTCAGCAGGTCCTGCACTTGGTAAACCTGCTGACCGCTCGTGCCGTCGCCGAAGCCGTAAAGCCACCGGTATCCATAGTCCGTCTGAATCTCGTTCAGCAGTCCCCGCTCATTCCCCGTACCGATTCCCAGCCGGAAATGATTGGTCAGTGTCGCGTCCTGTTGGCTTCCATACCAGTCACCATTCAACGCGTTGAAACTCCGGTGAAATGTATCGAGGAAGCTGTTGCGTGTGCCATTGTCGGTTAGCTTTCCCGTGAACATCGTGCCGCCGGTCATCCAGTTGTTGTACTGGCTGCCCGCGTCTGCCACGATTTGATTCGTCGAATTCTCGTTGCGCAGTCCCACCATCGTGTTGTTCTGCGCATTCGCTCCCAAATGCAGTGCGGTCGCGCATCCCTCAACATCTCCGCCCGTAAATGTGTTTCCATCGCCCTGCTGCAAGTTGATTCCGTAGGTCCCGCTGATCGGATTTCCGCTCGCCGTCGGGCAATTGATGTGCAACCGCACAAAGGTGCTCGCATTCATCCAGTCCGTCGTAGCGGGATTCGTCACCTGGTGTCCGATCGCATTCACCGCGGTCCCGAACCCGCCAAGCTGATCGTCCAGGAAGGTGCCTCCCGTGTAATTCCCGGTTCCATCCAGCGTCATGCCCGTCTGGTTTGCGTTGCCCAGAAAGTACAGGCTCTCCAGATCCATCTCCTGCGTCCGGTAGGCCACCAGTCCCTGCGCCGTCGCGCTCGTCGCGGCAGTCGTATTGATGGCAACGTCGTCGATGTGGAAGCCCGGCGTATCTACGGCATACGTCGGATCGCCCACCACCACCATCGCTCCATTGCCGGAGTAGGCAAACACCGTCCCGCCCTGGCTCCCGCTGGAAGCCGTTCCGCCGCGCAGCGCGCATCCCCGCAGCGACACGTTGCGCGTCCCTGCCGTCACCACAATCTGATTCGCCGTCGCAATCGTTGCGCACGGAAGCAGCACCGCGGTGTTCGGCGTGGCAATTGTCAGGTTCGATGCCATCGATAAGTTACCCGTAAAATTCCGCGCGTCGCACGTGCCGCCATAACTTGCATTCAATGCATTAACGCACGCCTGTATCTTCGCCCCGATGTCCGCGCCAGGGAACTGATCGACTTGAAACGCCGCCCCTACTCTGCTGCTCCCAACCAACGCGGCATAAGTCCCGCCGCCCGGCAGCGTTCCGCCTCCCCCATCCACTTGCGTCCCGTAGCTCGCCGAGCTTCCCGCGTTCCACACCGTGTATCCGCCATTGCCCTTCAGGAGATTTCCGGCAAAGAACGTCATGTTCTGGCCGCCGATCAAGTTCACAGCCGCCGCCGTGTCCCACGTTCCCGGCTCGTTGATGCTCGCCGCCGTTGTCGACGAGCAGCCCACGCCACCCTGCGTCACCGTTACGCTGGCAATCGATCCGTTCGCATTCACCGTTGCCGTCGCCTGCGCCGTGCAACTCCCGTTGAACGCGACCGGTACGCTCGCCCCATACGGATCCCATCCCAGTCCGCGTTCGCTGCCCACCGTCACCGCGGTCACTGCGCCGCCCGCGGCGGTCACCGCCAGCGCCGGCTGTACCGCGTTCCATGTCGGCATCACTACCGCGTTCCGCACCGTCCATCCCTGCGCATTGCCGCTCAGGTCCAGCACCAGCCCTGTTGGCGGTTCGCCCGTCGCCGTAGAATTCCCCGCAAGCGCCACCAAGTTATCCAGCACGTTGTTCGATCCCGCCGCCGCAGTGAACGCGTGCGTCGCCTGAATGGTCACATTCTGCCAACGATTCGAGTCGGCATTCAGTCCCGCCGGCGCCGTCACCGGCAGCGCCGGAATCGCGACTCCGCTGTTCACTCCGCGAATGTCGATATTCCGGAAATCGCTCCACTGCGGCCATTGAGCCAGGTACAGTCCGCAGGTATGTGTCGAATGCGCTCCCGGATATTGCGTCGCCATCGGGTCCACTCCTGTGGTCGCAATCTCCACGTTCTCCATCTCTGCCACGCGCAGCCCGTTGCCTCCCGCGCCCGTCGTCGCCTGCATCGCAATCGCGCAATTGCCCAACCACCAGGCAGCGCCCGTGCCCGCTGTCGCCGTCAGTCCATTGCCGCCCGGCGAGAAAATCGAATTCGCTTCGATCGCTCGGCTCAGTTGGCAGCTTCCCGCCGCCGCGCGGCCCTCCGCCGGCGAACACGAGGCGTCTACGCTCTGGTCCACATAAATCGTCAGGTCGTGCAGCCGCGTGTAACTCAACAGGTTCAGCGCGTCCGGTCCGCTTACCAGCACGTCTTCGCCCGGAAAACCCATCAGCGCCGAAACCTGTTTACCCAAGCCTCCAATCGACTCCCCGTGCCAGCTCAGCGTCCGCGTCTTGCACGTGCCTTCGGGAAGCACCAGCGCCACGCCGTGCGCATTGGCATAACTAAGCGCGGCTTGTAGTGCGCTCGTATCGTCTGTCACGCCGTCGCACACCGCGCCGAACTCCTTCACGCTGCGCTCCGTCTGCTGCGATCCGCTCGTCCGCCAATCCACCACCTTGACGCCGTTCGCGTTCGTAAATGTGTCCGTCCCCGCGTAGTTCGGCGGAATCTCCATCGCTCCATGCGTTCCCGCCGCGTTCATCGCCGTCTGCAATGTCGTCTGTCCGCTTGCCGCCGTGGGCGCCTCCACGCCGTTCACTGCCGGCGTCGTCAGTGCGCCCGTCATGTTCCCGCCCGCCAGTGGAACCGCTGTCGCAACCTGTGTATCAACGTAGTGCTTGGTTGCCGCCTGGAGCGGTTGCGTCGGGTCGGCGTTCAAGTAGAGCGGTCCGCTCAGCGTTCCGCCCGACGCCGTCAGCAGGCTCTGTGTCATCTCCGTGATCGCCTGGTCCACGTACGCCTTGCTCACCGCCTTTATCGCTTGCGCCGCCGGCATAACCTGTACCTGCACCTGCGCTAAAGTCGCATTTGCCGCCGCGGGAATCACCCAGTACTGCGTGTTCACCGTGCCGTCGCTCATGTAGTAAACGGCCGTGTAGTACTCTCCCGCGGGCGTCGCGCCTTGGTTCGGCGCGAGGTTCACGCTCACAAACCCATCCGGCGCGATCGTCACCGTCATCGAGTCCGCGGCCACATCCTGGCCGGCCGCAGTCGTAAATCCCGGCCAGCTAATCACCAGAGTTCCCGCGCCCGGCTGCCCGTTTGCCAGATACACCGTCCCCTGCACCGTTGTCGTGCTCACGCCCTGCGCCCACGCCATCGCCGCCAGCCCCATGGCCAGCAATCCCAGTGCAACTCGTTGCCCAATCCATATCAGCGACCGTTGCCCCATCCTTTTCGCGCTTCTTGCGAAAAGGGTGAGAACTTGGCTAAAGTACTGTCCCGCTGACTCGCTGAATCGCCGGCTCGGCGTCCGCAACTCTTTGTTCGTCATGAGCTTCATTCCCTTCGCGTCCTTGTTCCTGCCGCATCTCCTCGCACCCCGCGAGGCTTCCAACCCCAGGTCCTTCAGTCCCTCTAACAACACTTGTGATCCCGCTAACTCGCTAACTTGTCAACTAACCCTCTTGCTGGCAAAATAACTCCGCTAACCTCACTAACTCGACTAACAAGCCAACTCTCTCCGTCGGCCGTTAGTCCGTCAGTCCCAGTCGTTCCTCACTGCCAGATCACCTCGGTCAGCTCCTTGCCGCCGTCCTTCATGCTTTCATCCCACTTCTGCTCCCACGCCAGTTACCGATCCGACCGCTGCGCTTTTTCCACGGAAAAGAAAAAGGGCAACTCTCTCCAAGTTGCCCTTGCGGTTTCTGCTTTCGCCCTTCCGCCTTTGCCCATCTTGAACGCAGATTTGCGTTCAGTGCGAGTTCCATCCCGCGGCCGCGGACTCAGGGAGTCCCGGAAAGCTCCTTCCGCGTTCCCGCTCGTTAATTTGATTTCAGTACGAATGCCCTAAGCTTACCCAATTTGGCAAGAATGATCTGCAAATGTTTTTTCCTTGCATCAATATTTAGTTTCATTAACTTACGTCCCCTATTACCCTAGCCAGCCTTTGACAAGCTCTTGGGATGCGCCCTTCGGTGAGACAGGTTTGAGTTTTGACAGTTCGCCGTTTGCTGGATTTGCGTTGTCATTCGGGCCGAGGTGTTTCAGACTCAGCCTCAATCTTCGTAACCCCGCCAACTCCGCTAACCCCGCTAACGGCGCCAACTCTGCTGACTTGCTCCCTCGCTCCCTTAATCCCTGCTGTTAGCATTTTTCCTATGCCACTTTCGCCTCGCAGCCTCCGCTGCGCCGCCTTGGCGCTCGTCCTCTGCCCAACTTCCCTCCTGCCCGTTTGCGCCCAGACTTTCACGCCCCCGTCCGGCGCCCCGAGCCCCGGTTCGGCAACTTCCAGCCAGCGGCACGCCATCACCATAGGCCAGATCTCCGTTTCGCCAGACGGCAAGCGCCTCGCCTGGGTTGATAGTGGCGTCATTCTCTTCACTTCCTTCGCCAACCTCGGCCAGATCCAGCGCGTCACCGCCGCCCCTTCGCCAGACAACTCCTGCACTGAATCCGATCCCGCCTGGTCACCCGACTCCGCCTCCCTCGCCTTCCTCTCCGATTGCGCCGATCTCGGCGGCCAATCCGACCTCTATCTCTCGCATCTCGACGGCAACCCGCCCCGGCGCCTCTCCGATCTCCACGGCGAAGTCAACGCACCCGCCTTCTCGCCCGATGGCAAGCGCATCGCCTTTCTCTATGTCGAAGGCGCCACTCGTCCTGCCGGGGCCCTCGCCGCCATGGACGCACCCTCCGGCGTCATCGGCGAAGACGGCATCGAGGTCCAGCGCGTCGCCGCTGTTGCTGCCTCAGTTCCTATCGCCGCGCCCCAGCCCGCCGCGCCTGTCTTCCTAACCCCCGCCAACCTTCACGTCTATGAATTCGACTGGTCTCCCGACTCCTCGACGCTGGCCTACGTCGCCGCCGACCCGCCCGGTGAAAACAACTGGTGGGTCGCCAGGCTCTACACCCAATCCGTGGGTGCCCCCGGTCCCTCGCACTTGGGGACCGGGGATAGCGCGAGCTCCAAACCCACGGTAGTCCTGATTCCCACCGCCGTCCCCGGCCCCCTCCACGGCCTGCAAGTCGCCCTGCCCCGCTGGTCGCCCGACGGCAAGGTCATAGCCTTCATCGGCGGCCTCATGAGCGATCAGGGCGTCACCGGCGGCGACGTCTGGATCATTGATGCATCGGGCGGCCAACCCCGCAATCTCACCCCAAACCGCCCCGCCTCATCGCAGTGGATCGTCTGGGGCGATGACGAGCACATCTTCACCTGCGAACTCGCAGACGGCGTCAACCGTCTCGTCCGTTTCCAACTCCAGGGCGACCGTACCAGCGCAAACATCACTACGAGCTTTGCCGCGCCAGTCTTCTCCTACCCTGGCACGGTCGGCGTCAGCTACTTCGATCGCAGTCTCGCCGTCACTGCCGATCGCTCCCTCTTCGTCTTTCAAGCCAGCACCTTCAACCAGCCTCCAGAGATCTACGCCGCCGGCCCCGCCGTGGCCGCGCTTTCGACGCAAACTGTGGGTGCCCCCGGTCCCTCGCATTTGGGGACCGGGGACGCCTCCGACGCATTTGCCAACCCCTCCGGCGTCATCCAGCTCTCGCATCTCAATGACGGCCTCAAGCCCACCTGGGGAGATTCCGCCTCGCTCACCTGGACCAACGACAATTTCCACATTCAGGGATGGCTCCTCCTCCCCGCGCACTACGATCCGAGCAAGAAATACCCGCTCATTGTCGAGGTCCATGGCGGTCCTGCCGCGGATGTCGCCTCCCGCTGGAATGGAGGGGGTGGAGGCTTCAGCGCCACCAGCTATTCCGCCCAGGGCTACTTCGTCCTCATGCCCAACCCGCGCGGCAGCTTCGGCCAGGGCGAGGCCTTTACCCTTGCCAATCGCAAGGACTTCGGCTACGGCGACCTCGGCGACATTCTGGCCGGGGTCGACACGGTTCTGGCCAAGTATCCCGTCGACCCCAACCGCGTGGGCATCACCGGCTGGAGCTACGGCGGTTTCATGACCATGTTCGCCGTTACCCAGACCCATCGCTTCCGGGCCGCCGTCGCCGGAGCCGGCATCTCCGACTGGCTTTCGTACTACGGCGAAAACTCCATCGACCAGTGGATGATTCCCTACTTCGGCGCCTCGGTATACGACGACCCCGAGGTCTACGCCAAGAGTTCTGCCATCTCCTTCATTAAGAACGTCACCACCCCCACGCTTGCGGTCGTGGGCGACCGCGATGGCGAGTGTCCCGCGCCCCAATCCTTTGAATTCTGGCATGCTCTGCGCGACCTTCACGTCCCCGCGCAGTTGGTCGTTTACCCCAACGAGGGCCACGGTTTTTCCGATCCCGCCCACCGCCGCGATGCCCAGCAACGCGCTGTCGAGTGGTTTGCCAAATACATGCCCCCCACCCCCTGATCTTCCTCTCGCTCCCTCGCTCCCTTGCTCCCTCGCCCCCCGCTCTCAGTCTTCTTGTTCCCTCAGCCCCCTAGTCCCTTAGTCCCTCAGTCCCTGTCTTTTGCTCTCCATCCGGCCCCGCGCCAGTCTATTAATCAGATGAGCGGAACCGGAGGACAGCCGGTAGTGGGGCAGATTCAAGCCGTTTTGAAAGGGCACGAGTTCACTCGTGCCGCAAAGGCCGCAAAACGAACGCGGGCTTTAGCCCCCGAGGGATGGTTTTCTTGAAATTGCCCCACTACCGGACAGACTGTTCAATGCCAGAGGTAGGCCCGCCCTGATACACTTTTTTCTTGGAGTATTCAGTGTGCGTCTCGCCTCTTCGGCCGCGTGCGGCAGTGTGCCGCCGGGGATATCGAGCCTGGGTGCGATCCACCTGTTACGGGCCGACCCGACGCTCGAAGTGGGAAGGCAATAACTCATTTTTCTTTACGTGTTCTTAGCGACCGTTCCGCGGTTCGACGGCGCGGAGCGGGGAGGATTCATGCGGCGGTTCTTGACGCTTGTTTGTTTGCTTGGCCTGGCCCTTCCGGCTGGTATTTCCATCTCGGGTTGCATACGCAACCCGCAAGGAAACTACTGCAACGGCCTCGGCTACGGCCCGAAGGACACCGACGTCACTTCCATCATCCTGCAGCCGCAGGTCGCAGGGATCTCGCTGGCCTACGGGCAAACTACCCAGATACAGTCTCCCTCTGCCTTCACCTGCAAGGGCAATGCGGCCTCGATTGGTGCCAACGCTGTCAGTTACGGCACCACCAACAATCAGATCGTCGACGTCTCTCCCTCCGGCCAACTTTGCGCGGGCACGTGGAACCGCAACACCGGCGGCGGCATTGCCGACTACACCAACTGTTACTACCCCAATCCTTTGCCATCCACCGGCGGCTTACCTTACTCCGTTGCCTATATCACGGCCACAGCCTATTCCGTCACCTCCAACCCCGTCGCCGTTTACATTCACGCTCCGGTCACCGCCATCAGTCTGGTCACCACATCGCTTTCCAGCTCCTCGCCGCAGCAATGCCTCTCGCAGAACCAGCAGGCGTCGCTTGACGCCCAGGCCTGCTACGTCAGCAACGGCAATCAGTATGAGTTTTGCGCCCCGCCTTCGGTATCCCCGGCGAATTATGCCTGCACAGCCGGTCTGGCCCCGGGCGTTACCTCGGTCCCGCTTTGCTCTGCGTCCATCGGCACGCTCAATTACTCGGTCAGCAACTCCAGTGTCGCCACGTTCAATTCCACCACCAACGTCATTACGGCCCAGCAGCCCGGTACCACTTCCATCACGGCAACCATCTCGCAATCGTCATCGTCGGCCGGCTACTTCTCCACCTGCCCGGCCGCGTCCATCAAAGTCGCGCTGGCTGGCGGGGGCACAAAAGGCGTCGTCACCCAGGGCGTCTCGCAAAATCTCACCGCCGCGGTCCTCGACACGCTTGGCAACCCCATCAATGGCTTGAACCTCTCTTACGAATCCACCAACCCCGTTGACATCACGGTAAGCAGTGGAGGTGCCATCACTGCCGCTTTTCCCGGTGTCGCGTCGATCTATGCCGTGTGCGAGCCGTCCAGTTGCAATCCCGCCCCCATCAATGAATTTGGCCTCAATGGCAACGGCCTGTCCCTCTCTTCCAATCCCGTCGGCATCACCGTCCCCGGCACCACCAGCGACTTCGTCTGGTTCGGGGCGCCCGGCCAGTCGCAGTATTTCTCTTCCATAGAACTGCTCACCGGCAACCCCGGCTCCACCGTGCGTCTGCCCTTCGTGCCCAACTCCATGGTGATGGACCAGGCCGGCAACAACCTCTACTTCGGTTCGCCCCGCGAGTTGATGATCTACTCCACGGCAGGCAACTCCCTCAACAAGCAGGACACATCGGCGCCCGGCATCGTGCTCGCCGTCGCGCCCAACAACAATCAGTTGGTCATCAACGATCAGGTCCGCGGTCTGTTCTATCTCTACAACACGTCTTCCGGCCCAACGGCTAGCTATGGCGGAATGGGAGTGGCTGCCGCCTGGACGCCCGATTCCAATACCCTCTACATCGTTGACAACGCCGCGGCTGGAGCCAATCACACCAACAGGCTCTACGTCTACAACGTCAACACTGGCTGGAGCACCTACGATCTCTCCGCCTCCGGTGGTGCCCAGAACGTCGCCGTTACGGTTCCCGGCATTGGCGCGTATCTTGCCGGCAATTCTACCGTCGCCCACACCTGGTGCCCCTCCGGCACGGTCGGCAACAACGCCAGCATTCAGTTCTATCCCCAAAGCGATTCCCTCAATCTGCCGACCAGCGTCTTGGGAGCTACCGCCGACGGCGCCCACATGCTGGGTGCTTCGCTCAGCGGAAGCAGCATTACGCTCGGCGACATCGGACTCGCCATTTCGGCCACGCCGCTCTGCCCTGAATCCACCACTGGCACGCCGCCCAATCAGGTGGAGACCATGAAGCCTCTCTCCACCAACCCCACGCTCAATGGCACAGTGAATCTGACCGGCGTTACCAATGCCACCGCCGTCAATCAGGTCGTCACCGGTGCGGCTCCCACCACTGCCTCCACCACCACGGCCGCGCCCATCGCCTTCATCACCTACACCACCCCCAGCACGTCCACCGCGGCCGTCCAGCTCCCCTTTTACCTGCCCCAAGCCAACGGCAGCCCGGTCCAGCAGCCAGGCTACGTAACCTTCTGCCAAGACGTATTACCCAAACCCAACTGTTCCGCAGGCATACCGGCGACCCCCTTGCCCACGGCTCCGCTCTTCGGCACGTTTTCGCCCGATAACACCATCTTCTTTGTCTCCACCGCGGGCGACAACCTGATTCACTTCATCAGCATTCCCACCAACGTCAGCACCTCTGCGCCGCCCACAGATTCGCAGCAGTATAGCCCGAACCTGCCGGCCTGCACGCCGCTCTCTGCCGGCGGCAACGACGCCGGATGCCTCTATCCCGTCGCCCCCGGCGCCAACACCGTGGTTCCCGCAACCGTCATCTCCGTCAAGCCGCGCTCCGTCACGTAGAGCGCACGGGTCGGAGCTCGCCGTTTCAACAGCGATGTCATTCTGAGCGAAGTTTGGCGTGCAATCGGCAAGATTGCCCGCCAAACAAGTCGAAGGACCTGCGGTTGCCTTTGCTTTTGCTTTTCGCAACCTCTCACAGCGTGCGCCACTGTTTAAGGACTGGAACAATAACTCAGCTAGCCCCGCTAGCTCCGCTAAAATCAACTCATGATCAAGGGCATTTCGATTCTGCGTCCAGCTGGCAACGCGGCGGCCTACGAACGGCTGAGCGGCTTTTTCAGGGCTCTCGGCTTTGCCCCGGGCAAAGGATGGCAGGAAGAGAGCTCGCGCGGCGCATCGTTCCTGGCCCCTCTCGGCAATCTGGAATTTGTCGATGGCCGCTTTCCCTCGACAGCAGATATCCTCATCGAAGTCACATCGCTCGACTCCATTCATCAGGCCGCCGAAGCATGGCTGCGCGCGCATTCAGTTTCAGACCAGTCCGGAGACGCAGTGGTCAGCCGCCTCTCACCCATCTCTGAAACTCACTGGAAATCGCGCATCTTCCATGTCGAGCCCGAACCCGGATTCCGCTTCAGTTTCTGGGCGTGGTCGGACCCGGTGAAAGGCAAGCCCGTCGCGCTCGAAGGCGATCTTTCTGCCGCGGGAATGAAGTTTGCCATCATCGTCTCGCGCTGGAACGCCGTGGTCACCGATCGCTTGCTCGAGGGTGCGCTCGACGCGCTCCTGCGTAGTGGCGCCGACCGCAGCGATATTCAGGTCATTCGCGTTCCCGGCGCGTGGGAAATTCCCGCCGCGGCGCGCGCCAGTGCCAACACCGGTCGCGTCGACGCCATTGTGACCTTGGGCTGCCTGTTGCGCGGCGAAACCGCACACTACGAGGCCATCTACAACGAAGTCGCCCGCGGCATCGGCCAGTCGCAGCAGGAAACTGGCATTCCCCACAGCTTTGGCGTGCTCACCTGCGAAACCTTGGAGCAGGCACTGAACCGCGCCGGCATCAAGGCCGGCAACAAGGGCTTTGAGGCCGCCGCCGCCGCGATTGAAATGGTGAGTCTGCGCCGCAAGATCGAGCAAGGCGGTCCCGCTTGACCAGCCGCCATCGCCGCAAGTCCCGCGAACTTGCCATGCAAATGCTCTTTCAGGCCGACGTGGGCCACCAGACCGCCGACCAGGTGCGCGCCACGTTCTGGATGGCCGGTGATCCCGTCGAGCTCGAAGTCCGGGGATTCGCAGAGGACCTGTTCCGCGTTGCCCAGGAACGCCAGGAGGAGATTGACGCGCTCATTGCCAGCCACTCCACGCACTGGCGTGTGGATCGCATGCCCGCCGTCGACCGCAACCTGCTGCGCATGGCCGTCGCCGAACTGATCGGCTTCAAGTCCACGCCCTTTCCCGTAGTCATCAACGAGGCGCTCGAAATCGGCCGCCGCTATTGCGCGCCCGAATCAAGCAACTTCCTCAACGGCGTGCTCGACTCCATCGCCCGCAGCCTGATTGGGAAGTAAGCGGCTACTTTCTCGTCCCACATCGGATTGCTCGTCGCTCCCTTGCTCCCTCGCTCCCTAACTCCCTGCTTTTCCTACGCCAGCATCGCGCCCAAGCGCCGCGCGCGCTTGAGCGTCCGCTCGCTCAAAGTGCAATCCGGCTTTCCCGCCGTCAGTCCGATCCACAACTTGCCCACCGGTTTCGCGCCCATCATCCCTGCCGCCAGCCGCAGCGCACGCGGCGCTCCTGTCGCCAATGGAAGCAGAAATCCCGGCATTCCCGCCGCAGCTAACAGCACCGCTTTGCGCGGTTGCACTTTGCTGCGCAGCGCAGGCCCGTTTTGCCCCCACGGCCAATAGGTAAACCCCAGCAGCCGTTCCAGAAACCTGCGGAAGATCGCCGTCACGTTGTAGTAATTCACCGGCGAGGCCAGCACCACCGCATCCGCCGCTTCAATCTCTCTGAGCATCGGCTCCAGATCGTCTTCCTGCCCGCATCGGACCCGCTCCGTACCCGGCGTCTGCGTGCATGCGCGGCAGTTCCTACAGAACTCAATGTGCTGCTCCCGCAGATGGAAGGTACGTGTCTCGGCGCCTCTCGCCCGCGCGCCTTCCAGAACCGCTTCCACGGCGCTCTCCGTCGCTCCGCCTATGCGGTAGCTGCCCACCACGGCCACAACGTGCTTGCCCAATTCGTCCTCCGTTCCTCTTCGCCCGCAGACTAGTCGTTTCTTCACGACCCGCGCCGTGATGCCCCTCACGCCATCCCACACTACAGACGCCCGACCCCGCAGCGCACGCATTCACCCTGCTATCCTTGATCTTGTGATTCCTCGCCGCTCCCTCAAGAAAATCTTCGTGATGACCGCGCTGCTGGCCTTTGTGCTGGCCGCCTGCCACAGGGAAGAGCAGGCCATCAAAGGCGTGGCTAAAAAAGCAGAATCGGAAGAGAAGAAGGTTCAGGCCAACGAAACCGAGCTCGAAAAGGAGCGCGCCCAACTGGAGCAGATTCCTCTGCCCACCAAAAGTCTCTACATCGATATTCACGACCCGGCCGCGTGGAACAATCCATTTCTTTCGGTCGGCCCCGACACCATCTCGCTCCGCATTCTGCTACCCGACGCCAATCCCGCCCCGGCAGGGCAGGGAAATATGCTTCGCCCCGAGGCCGCTCGCCGCCAGCAACTCGAGCTGCGGCCCTCCGATCTCGGTAACGCGGTCGCCGCCATCCCGGCCGGCGCGTGGCCCTACGGCCGCGTGATCGCAGTTGCAGAATCGCCCTCCGCAACGCCCAAGGACCGTCCCAAGGTCCGCCGCAATGTTGAAGCCGCCATCCAGCAGCTCAATGATCTCGGCGTGGTTGTCGAAGAGTGGCCTTCGCGGTAGGAGCGATAAGTCTGAAGTTCACGGCATGACAACCGCATGTCTTCATTGGGAGATAGATGGCGGGAGCCGGACCGCATACATCCAATTGGTTCGCGGCGCGATCCACGTGCCGTATTCGACCGGCGGCAACGCAATCTGCCCGCCGCACTCATTGGGATTGGGCGAGACTGCATAGGCCGGTTGAATCGATGGCGTCATGCCGAGAAGGATCAGAAAGTAGAGGCCCTGATCGCAGTTCGCCGGCACGCCCTGTCCCGGCTCGAGCGCGGCTTTGGAGACCGGAGGCGGATATTGCAGGTGGCCGGCCTTCTCCAATTCGGCCCATCCTTCCAAAGCCTGCGGGCCCAATATGGCAGTTTCAGGCACGCCCCTCGTCCGGATCTCGGCGGCCGTGGCCGCATAGCTGCGACTCAAAGCAAAATCGTCGTGCGTGGCTGCCAGGCTGAACCCAGCGAAGAGAACCATGAGAAGAATGCCCACCCAGGAGAGCCTGGCTTTCTGTTTTTCCTGGTAGAAGCGAACCAACACGAGCAGAAGAATGGCAAACAGCGGCAAAAAATATCGATCGTAGATGACGAAGGTCGTCACCACAAAGAAGAGATAAGCCGCGCTGAATGGGCCGAGGATAACGCCGAGTTTCTGCCATGAGATGGCCGTGTCCTTTTGCTGCAATACCGGGGCCTCAGGAGGCAACGGACGCGCAGGCGCACGTTCGAGACAAAAAAGCACAAGACATATAAGGCCAAATACCACCGCGCCCGTGACCAGGAAACGGAGACTGCTGCGCGCCACAGTAAGATGAATTGCTGCGGCGGCAAGGTCGTCCAGCCGATCCGCTGTATGGAAGGTGATGACGTTAAAGGCCGCTTTGACAGGCCACTTGTCGATCTTGAGCAGATGAATCGGCGCAATGGCCAGAAGCGCGACTGCGGCAGCGCCCACGGAACGTTTCCATAAGCGCAAAGCTCCGGCGAATAGCAGCAGCACAGGCAGTGCGTACATTGTTAGGACTCCCGCGCCCCCCAGGACAACTCGTCCGCCATTCTTCAGGAAGTCCAAATCAATTCTGCGGGGAATTGGCGATACAGGGAGGATGTAAGGCTGCTGCTTTAGCCAGTGCAACGCCGCAAGAATAAAAACCAGCCCGGCACCGCACGACAAGCCGCCGGCCACGAGCACGCGCCAGCTCTTCCTGAGCAGCCAGAGCGTGCACGGAACCATGACCAGCAAGCCCAGCCATGCAATCTGCCGCACCGTTCCGCCCAAAGCGTTCACCAGTGCGGCAAGGCTGACCCAGACCATTGCGGCACGCTCGCTCCTGGACTGCACGGCGCGCAAACACATGTAAACGCAAACCAGAATGCACAAAACCCCGGAGACATCGGACATGAACGTAAAGGCATAGGGAAAGTAAAGCGGCGAAAGCACAAAGATCAGCGTTGCAAGAGCGGCATTCCAGGAGTTCAAGCCGGCGCGCATGCCGATGTGCTGTAGCAGAAATGCAGTGCCAATGGCCAGGACGGCCGTGCTGAACCGGACCGCAGTGAAAGAAAAGCCGAAAAGCTTGATAAACAACGCGCCGAAGTAGAGCTGCCAGCCCAGCATCGGTGTCTCGCCGCCGGAATAGGAAATGTGACCGGTGAGAGCCACGTTTAGAGCATCCCTGGCATAAACCCAGTCGTCGGCAATGCCGATTTCCGCGTAAGGCCGGACAACAAAATAGCACAGAATCAGCGTCAGTGCGCAAGCCACCGCGGGCAGATAGTTCTTGAGAAGTTTGCGCAATGGAAGACTCCCCCCGAAACCGTTGCGTTGGCCGCAATCGCTCTGATTGCGGCGTAGGAAGTGGCGCTTCGCTGTTGAAGGAACGAAGCGGCACGCTCAATGTTTTGCATGTCGAGAATTTCAGTGTAGCGCACAAAAAACCTCAACAGATCACGCAAGCTCTGGTTTTGCCGTACCATTTCAGCGTGACCACTTCTTCATTTTCCATCCTCTCCAATCCCGCTCCGCTCGACCATGAGCGTTTCTCGGCGCATCGCGAGTTGGAAAGCCTCCTGAAAAAATCCCTGTGCGGCCCAGATTCCTCCAGTCATAACGCCTCCGCTCTTTTCCGCTTCGATCTCGGCTCGCGCGCTCTCTACGCCGCCGATTCCTCAAATTACCGCCAGTTGCCCATCGGCGTAGTCTTCCCCCGCGACGCCGCCGACGTCGATGCCGCGCTCGCAGCTTGTCGCGCCACCGGCGCGGCCGTTCTGCCCCGCGGCGCCGGCACCAGCCTGGCCGGCCAGTGCGTCAACGTGGCCGTGGTCTTTGACTATTCGCGCTATATGAACGCGCTCGACGCCATCGATCCCCAGTCCAAGACCGCGTGCGTCCAGCCCGGCATCGTGCTCGACCGCCTGCGCGACGCCGCCGAACTCCATCACCTCACCTACGCGCCCGACCCCGCAACGCATTCGCGCTGCACCCTCGGCGGCATCATCGGCAACAACAGTTGCGGCGTCCACGGCCTGCTAGGCGGCAAAGCTGTCGACAACGTGCAATCGCTCGACATCGTTCTCTACGACGGCACCAGGATGACGGTGGGCGCCACGCCGCCTGCCGAGCTCGACGCCTTGATCCGCGCCGGTGGCCGCGTCGGCCAAATCTACGCGGGCCTGGCGCAAATCCGCGACCGCTACGCCGCTCTGGTGCGCGAAAAGTTTCCCCGCATTCCCCGCCGCGTCTCCGGCTACAACCTCGACGAGTTGCTGCCCGAAAACAACTTCCATGTCGCCCGCGCGCTGGTGGGTTCTGAAGGCACCTGCGCCAACATCGTCTCCGCCACGCTGAACCTCACCGCCAGCCCGCCCTTTCGCGTGCTCACCGTGCTGGGCTTCAAAGATCCATTTCTCGCAGCCGATGCCGTCCCCCTTGCCCTCGAACACAAGCCCATCGGCCTCGAGGGTTTCGACTTCATGCTCGTCGATTTCATGCGCCGCAAAGGCCTCGCGCTGCGCGATCTCGACCGTTTGCCGGACGGAGTTGGTTTCCTCCTGGTCGAGATGGGAGCGTGGTCCGCTGAGGAGGCTCGCGCCAAGGCCGAATCCGTCGCCCGCGCCGCGCAATCCTGGCCCTCTCCGCCGGCGGCGCACATTTGCACGCCGGAAGAAGCGGCTTCCGTTTGGCGTGTGCGCGAATCCGCGCTCGGCGCCATGGTTTTTGTGCCCGGTGAGCCCGATCGCTTCGAGGGCTGGGAAGACGCCGCAGTTCCGCCAGCGCAACTCGGCAACTATTTGCGCGCCATCACCAAGCTCATGGCCGAGTACGGATTTCGCAGCCCGCTCTACGGCCATTACGGCCAGGGCTGCGTGCACACTCGTATCAATTTCGACTTTTCCACTCCAAAAGGAATAGAAAAATTCCGCGAGTTCATCGATCGCGCCGCCGACGTCGTGATTTCCTTCGGCGGCTCGCTCTCCGGCGAGCACGGCGACGGCCAGGCGCGCGCGGCACTGCTGCCCAAGATGTTCGGTCCGGAGCTCATCGAAGCCTTCCGCGAGTTCAAGAGCCTCTGGGATCCAGACAACCGCATGAATCCCGGCAAGCTCTCTGATGCAGTCCGCGTCTACGACCCCACAGAGAACCTCCGCCACGCACCGCACCTTGACCGTGCCCCATCCAATTTGTCCGGCGTGGGAAACCACGACGGACAAATTGGGTGGGAGACCAACTTCGCCGGTGCCCCCGGTCCCTCGCACTTGGGGACCGGGGAGACCCACTTCGCCTTCGCAAAAGACAACGGATCTCTCTCCCGCGCCACTGAGCGCTGCGTCGGCGTCGGCTCCTGCCGCAACACCGTAGGCGGCGTCATGTGCCCCAGCTACCGCGCCACCGGTGAGGAGCAGCACTCCACCCGCGGCCGCGCGCACCTGCTCTGGGAAATGTTCTCCGGTGCCCTGCGCGACGAAGGCTTCCAGAGCCGCGCCGTCCACGAGGCCCTCGATCTCTGCCTCAGTTGCAAGGCCTGCAAATCCGAGTGCCCCGTGCAAGTCGACATGGCCGCCTACAAGTCCGAGTTTCTCGCCCAGCGCTACATGGGCCGGCTGCACCCGCTGCACCACTACATCTTCGGCTTTGCCGACCGCCTCGCCCGCTACGGCTCGTTCGCTCCGGCCCTCACGAACGCCATCCTCACCGGCCCCCTGACCAGCCCACTCATCAAGCGCATCGCCGGAGTCGCCCGCGAGCGGCAACTGCCGCGTCTCGCACCGAAAACCTTCCAGCAATCGCGCCAACCAGTCATGAACCTTGGTGCCCCCGGTCCCTCGCACTTGGGGACCGGGGAAGCGAAAACAAGCGACCTCCCACAATCAGTCCTTCTCTGGCCCGACACCTGGAACAACTACTACCATCCGCAATCCCTTCAAGCCGCTGAAACCGTCCTCACTCTCGCCGGCTTCCGCGTCGAAACACCCCGCGGCCACATCTGTTGCGGCCGCCCGCTCTACGATTTCGGCCTGCTTACGGCCGCCCGCTCCTATCTAGCGCAGGTTCTCCGGCGCATGGCTCCGCAAATCGATGCCGGCCTGCCCTTTGTTTTTCTCGAGCCCAGTTGCGCCAGCGTCTTCAAGGACGAGCTCCTCGAGCTTTTCCCCAGCGATCCCCGCGCCAAACGTCTGAGCGAGCAGGTCTGGCTCTTTGCCGACTTCCTCGCCGCCCGCGCGCCAGACAGCTTCATCTCCGGCCGCTTCAAGAACGCTCTCGGGGGCGCGCACATTCTCCTCCACGGCCACTGCCATCACAAGGCGGTCTTCGGCGGTCCGGGCAGCGAAATCGCGCTTCTGCGTCAGGCCGGCGCCGCAGTCGAAATGATTCAGGCCGGTTGCTGCGGCATGGCCGGCCCCTTCGGTTTCGAAGCCGACAAATTCGAGGTGTCGAAGGCCATCGCCAACCAGGCCCTTCTCCCGGCTGTTCAATCCGCGGGGCCAACCACGATTGTGGTTGCCGACGGCTTCAGTTGCCGCGAGCAACTCGACCAACTGGCTCACGTCAAAGCGCTCCACTTTGCCGAGGTTCTGACGCACACCTGTTGCTGCGGTGGGTGATCGCGTGCTCCGGTCATCGCGGGGAAGTCTGCCTCGTATCCCAACCCCGCGCCCCTTTCCCGCATCCTATTTCAGGGAGCAGCACAGTGCGTTAGCGTTCTCCACAGGCCGGCACGTCGCCGGTGGCTTGCTGTAAACTTGGACTGTTTGGTACCCTCAGGCACCCTTTGTGCGGCGGTTCTCCAATTGCTGAGGAGTCGCCAACGGGCCTGCAAGTGACGTTTTCCTTTTTGTTGACGAAAACGACGCTCAGGGGGCAGCGGTTCTGCTCTGCAATAATTGGAGAACGGCTTTAAAGCAGCGAAAGGAGAAATTTCGTCATGTCAGAGGAAAACAAATCCTACGGATTAGCATGGTTC
>Ga0302278_10000242_pt1 | contig 70629 bp, 49 predicted proteins | sample III_Bog_N3_2_FD_194543 | JGI IMG/M metagenome (GOLD analysis project Ga0302278, IMG submission 194543) | Peat permafrost microbial communities from Stordalen Mire near Abisko, Sweden - III_Bog_N3_2 | ecosystem: Environmental > Terrestrial > Soil > Wetlands > Peat | place: Sweden: Abisko...
ACCATCCGCATCGGCTCTCGAGGTTCCCAACTCGCTCTCTGGCAGGCAAACCACGTCGCCGCCACGCTCCGCTCCGCCGGCCACACCGTGGAGATCGAGATCATCCGCACCACCGGCGACCGCATGCAGCAGCCTGAATCCGCCGCGCTCGATTCCCTGCCCGCGCTCGCGCCGCTCGCCGATGGCAAGGGCATCTTCATCAAAGAGATCGAGGAAGCGCTCGCCGAGGGCCGCATCGACCTGGCCGTCCACTCGCTGAAAGACCTGCCCACCGAACTCGACCCCCGCTTCGTCCTCGCCGCCATCCCTCCGCGCGCAGACGCTCGCGACGCCTGGGTCTGCGACCAGTACTGGGCGCTGCACACGCTGCCCGAGGGCGGCCGCATCGGCACCACCAGCCCGCGCCGCCAGGCCCAACTGCTGGCGCTGCGCCCCGACGTTACCTTCGTCGAGATTCGCGGCAACGTGGACACGCGCCTGCGCAAGCTCGCCGAGGGCGCCTGCGACGCGCTCGTCCTTGCCTCCGCCGGCCTGGACCGGCTCCAGCGCGCGGAGTCCGTCCACCAGCGCTTCGCCATCGACGAGCTATGCCCCGCGCCCGGCCAGGGAGCGCTCGGCCTGGAGACGCGCGCGCCGCACTACGCCCCGCTCGCTTCGCCCGGCCACGACGACTATGTCCGCCGAGTTGTTGCCGCGCTGGACCATCCGCAGACCCGCTTCTCCGTTGAAGCTGAACGCACCGTCCTCGACGCCCTCGGCGGCGGCTGCCAGGTCCCCATCGGCGTCCACTGCACGCCCATCTCCGACGAAACCGGCGTTCTGGCCTGGAGCATCCACTCCCAGGTGCTGGCGCCCGACGGCGAACGCGTCGTCTGCGTCACCACCGAGGCGCCCGCCGGCATCGCCGCCGCGGCTCTCGGCCTCCAGATCGCCGCCGAACTCAAGTCGCGTGGTGCGCTCGATCTCCTCAGCGTCACCGCAAGCTGAACACGCCAATGACGCCGCTGGCCCATCGCCGCATTCTCGTCACCCGCGCGCCGCACCAGGCCTCCGAGCTGGCCGACCGCCTGCGCACGCTGGGCGCGACTCCGATCCTGATCCCCACCATCGAGATCGCCCCGCCCTCGTCCTACGCCGCGCTCGACCACGCGCTCGCCACGCTCTCCAGCTTTGCCCTCGTCGTCTTCACCAGCGCCAACGGTGTCGACGCATTCCACCGCCGTGCGGAGTTGCTCGCGATCGCTCCATCCCCGCGCCGCATCGCGGCGGTCGGCCCGTCGACCGCACGCGCCCTCCAGCTCATCGGCCTGCACGCGGATGTTGTCCCGCCCATCTTCACCGCCAAATCCCTGGCCGAGGCGCTGCGCCCGGAGGCCTCCGGCCAGCGCATTCTGCTCGTCCTCGCGGAAGGTGCTGCTGCCCTCCTCCGCGATGAGCTGGAAGCGGCAGGCGCGCACGTCACGGTCGCAACGGCGTACAGCAACCGCATCCCCGCAGCCTCGCTGCAGGCCATCGCGGCGCTCTTCTGCGACCCGGCGGACTACCCGGACGCGATCACCTTCACCAGCGGCTCCACTGCCGCCAACCTGGTCGCCCTGCTGGACGCCGCGGGGATCGCACTGCCCTCCGCCGTGGTGCGCGCCTCCATCGGCCCCATTACCTCGCATACCCTCCGCGACCTCGGCCTGCCCGCGCACCTGGAGGCCGCCGAGTCCACCATCGCCGGCCTGCTCGCATCGCTCACCGCGCACTTCAGCCAGGGAAGCGGCTAAAGTTGTAGGGGCGCCGGTTCGCCCCCGTCACAAGGATTAGCATGGAGTCAGGTACGGAACGTTCTATGACAGACGCTGTTTTGCAGACGAATCTCGGCCGCCTTCCGGTGGTCGCTCGGGGCAAGGTCCGCGACATCTATGCACTCGGCGACGCGCTGCTCTTTGTCGCGACCGACCGCATCTCCGCGTTCGACCATGTGCTCGGCTCGGGCATCCCGGACAAGGGCAGCATCCTCACCGGCATCTCCACCTTCTGGTTCGACTTTCTTCAGGGCACCGTCGCCAACCATCTGCTGGCCACGGAGCCCTCCGCAATGGCCGAGTACCTGGTGCCGTACGCGGACCTGATCTTCGGCAGGCCGATCTCTGCCGCTCAAATGGTCGCCGAGCCCATCTTCCAACGCCATATCGCTGGCCGCAGCATGGTCGTCCGCCGCGCCGCCATGTTCCCAGTCGAGTGCGTCGTCCGCGGCTATCTCTCCGGCTCCGGCTGGAAGGACTATTGCGCCACCGGATCGGTCTGCGGAATCAAGCTGCCCGCCGGCCTGCGCGAGTCCGACCGGCTGCCCGAGCCCATCTTCACGCCCGCCGCGAAGATCAACACCGGCGGCCACGACGAGAACATCTCCTACGCGCAGGTGGAAAGCATGATCGGGGCCGACGCTGCCGCGGAGTTGCGCCGCCTCACGCTCGCCATCTATGCCAAAGCCACTGCGTATGCCTCGGAGCAGGGGCTGATCCTGGCAGACACCAAATTCGAGTTCGGCGCCATCGACGGGAGCATCGTGCTGGCCGATGAGGTGCTCACTCCCGACTCTTCGCGCTACTGGCCCGCATCGGGCTATGCTCCCGGCGGCGCGCAGCCCAGCTTCGACAAGCAGTATGTGCGCGACTACCTGGAGTCCATCCGCTGGAACAAGCAGGCTCCCGCGCCGGCATTGCCCGCCGACGTTGTGTCGCATACCCGGCAGAAATACATGGAGGCGTTCCGGCTGCTGACGCACCGCACTGAACTGCAAGGCGCTGCGCCCGCTCTGCCTGCGAGTGTGCGGGGATGATGAGCCTGCCCGGAATCCATGTTGCGGACTTCAACTTCTTTGACTGGTTCGTGGCTGTGCTGATCCTGACGTCCATGATCCTGGCCTTCCGCCGCGGGCTTGTCCGCGCCATCATCGGATTCCTCGGGTTCATCCTCGGGTTCCTGATCGCAACCTGGGACTACGATACGGTCGGCGACTGGATGAGCTACTCTCGCTTGAACCTCACACTGGGCACGGCCCGCGTCGTAGCCTTCATTGTCATCGTGATCGTTGTGGTGGCAGCGTGCGAGGTGGGCGGCTGGTTTGTGCAGAAGGCCCTGCGGTGGGTCGGACTGGGCTGGTTCGATCGCCTCCTCGGAGCAGCCTTCGGCTTCGCCCGGGGTTGTCTGGTCGGCGTTGCAGTCCTGATGGTGGCCGCTGACTTCGCACCCCAATCGCAGACCATCACGCAGTCTCAATTAACTCCCTATTTATTTGCCGTCGCGCATGATGTATCCTTCCTCGTACCTGAGTATCTCCTGCAATTGATGGCGGACGGTTCCATCGACTTCAAGCGCGGCATGCAGCACTAGATCAACCGGCTGAAGTGGACTACAGTAGAGTTTTGCAAAAGTATAAACAAGCAAGCGAGGTAACACCTTGAAGCGCGAATTGGACGCCCTCATCACGCAGATGCACACGGCAGGAATTTCCTACACCGACGCAATCCGTCAGTTCAAAAGGCGCTACATCCTGGAAGTGCTGGCGCACCACAAGGGCAACCAGTGCAAGGCCGCAACCGAGTTGGGAATGCATCGCAACACGCTCAGCAGAACCCTCGCCGAACTTGACTTGAACACTGCCCAGATCCGCAAAGGCATGCGCCGCCCGGTGATGAGTGAACGCCCCATGCTGGCACAGCGTCCCGCCGTGGGTGAACGCCCCAGGACCCTGATGAGCATCACAGCGCGCCAGGGCTAGGGCTCTGAGTCTAGAGTTGACAGCATGATTGCAACCCGGCATTGAGCTTGGGGGGGCGAAAATGCGGGGATTCTTCGCTGCGCTCAGAATGACAAGCGTTAGAAACAATGTTTGGCAGAGGTTAAGAAGCATCCTTCGAGACTGCGCATTGTGCTCCGTATACTTCGCAGTCCTCCGCGTTCGCAGCACACGCTGCGCCTGTATGGGATAACCGGCTATAGATGCATGCTGCACCCGCGCACCGATTGCATGGCCGCGCGTCTAAGATAGCAGTGGAATGGTTCTCCCCCTCCAATTTCGCAGTGCACCCGGTAGCCGCCGCGCCGCCTGGCTGCTGCTCGCAGTGTTCACTGTGGCGGCCGGTGCGCAGACGGCCGCACCGGCAAGCAGCCCGGCACCACAGCCTCCCGCAGCAGCCGCCCCCGAAGGCCCGCCGGCCGCAGGCGCGCATACCGTGGAGCCGCAGCCGGACAAGCGTCAGTTGCGCGAGGCGGAAGACGCATACCTCTCCGGCGCCAAGAAGCTGGAGCACAACGACCTGGACGGAGCGGAGACGGACTTCCAGCGCGCGCTCAAGCTCGATCCCGGCAACCGCAACTACGCCATCGCCATCTCCATCACGCGTCAGCACCGGCTGACCGGCTTGGTGCAGCAGGCGGCCAAAGACCGCCAGGCCGGCGATGCCGCCAAGGCAGCACAGTTGCTGGACAAAGCACGCACGCTGGACCCTACCAGTCCCATCGTCCTGGAACACGCCGAGCCAGTGCCGGTGAAGCCCGCGCCGGTGCCCCCGCCGCCCGCTCCCGCGCCCGGCAAGCCCGTAACGCCGCAGGATCTGGGTGCAGTCCTTGCCACGCAGCTTGCAGAACGCGGCAAGATCCTGCCCGCGAGCAACCAGCGCGAACCATGGCCGCTCGACGTTCCCGTCCTCGCAGGCGCCATCCACGTCAAGCCGACGCCAGCGGTCAAGAGCTTCAACCTGCGCAGCACCTCGACAGAAGTACTGCGCAGCGTCCCGCTGGCTTATGGCATTCGCGCCGTCGTCGACGACTCGGTGGCGCGCAAGGACGTGCGCTTCAACCTGGAGAACGCAACCTATGCGCAGGCCATGAACCTGCTGATGAGCATGACCCAATCTTTCGCCGTGCCGCTCGACGAGACCAGCATCCTGATCGCCAAGGACGACGACGACCACCGCTCCCGGCTGGAGCGGCAGTTGGAAGAGACGGTCAACGTGCCCGGCTCCTCCACGGAACAGCTCAACGAGCTGGCCAACGTCGTCCGCAATATGTTCGACATCAAGCAGGTCACCGTGCAAGCGGGCTCCGGCAGCATCCTCATCCGCGCTCCAGAGGACATCATGACGCCGCTGAACGCCACCATCGCGGGCCTTACGGAAGCCGCACCGGAGGTCCTGCTGGAGGTCCGGATGTATGAGGTGGACAGCACCGGCACCACCAATATCGGCGCCGCCATTCCCACGCAGTTCAACGTCTTCAATGTGGAGGAGACCGCCAACTCCATCGTCAGCCAGAACCAGACGCTGGTGCAGCAGGCCGTTGCGCAGGGCTATATCCCCGCTGGGACCAGCAACCTGCAAATTGCTCTCGCCCTCATTGGCCTGGGACTGGTCAAGAGCAGCCTGGCCACGAACCTGATCGGCGTCATCGGCGGCGGCATCGTCCAGACCGGCATCTCCGCCTCCACCAACACGACGTTCAACCTGGCGCTGAACTCCACCGACAACCGCTCCCTCGACGACGTGCAGATGCGCATCGGCGACAAGGAGGAGGCGGTCTTCCGCGAGGGCACACGCTACCCGATTACCAGCTCCACCTACTCCTCGGGTCTGTCTACGGCCGCATCCTCGCTTGCCGGCCAAACCATCAACGGGGTCCCGGTTTCCAGCCTGCTCTCGCAATTCGCCGGCGGCACCAGCGCCACCATTCCCCAGGTCACCTATGAGGACCTTGGCGTCACCCTGGATGCTACCCCATCCATCCTGCGCATGGGGCGCATCAACCTGAAGCTGAACCTGAAGATCGAAGCCTTGTCCGGCAGCACCAACGACGGCAATCCCGTCCTGGAGAACCGGCAGTTTGCCTCGGTGCTGACTCTGAATGATGGCGAAAGCGCGCTGATGGTGAGTAACGTGACCCGCAGTGAGCTGGCAGCCATGACCGGCATTCCCGGTCTGAGCGAGCTTCCCGGTTTCCAGATGCCAACCGAACGCACCGGCGAGAAGGACACCAGCCAGCTTGTGCTGCTGGTGACTCCGCATGTGGTACGCACACGCGCCGACCGTGTGGCCGGCCCGCGAATTGCCATCCGCGCTGCCCCGGAGGAATAGCTCGGAGCAGCGGTCCATGCACTCATCGGCCCGGCGCGTTGACCTCATGTCGTCTGGGCCGTTATACTTCATCTTGTACGAGCGGGAGTAGCTCAGTGGTAGAGTGCTTCCTTGCCAAGGAAGATGTCGCCGGTTCGACCCCGGTCTCCCGCTCCAACTACACCCCGTCTGCGATACACTCTTCCTGATTCCATCCGGGTGTGCGTGAGGAGCGCAGACCCCGCGAGGCGCGGTACCCAAGTGGTAAGGGAGAGGTCTGCAAAACCTTTATGCGTCGGTTCGATCCCGACCCGCGCCTCCAATTCACTTTCCGACAAACAAAAGAGCAATCCAGACTGCGCAAGGCCATATCGACCTATCGATTCAGGCTAGGGATGGATGCGTCGAGAAGATCGTCTGGGGCATGCTGACTCGGACACTCATTCAGAACAGGCGACCAAGCATAGGGATACAAACACTCTCAATCCCTGCGTCCCAACGTCGGCCGATCGTCGCCCGTACTGCTGGCCGGCGCATTCGGATCGTTGTTGGTGCCACCCACGCGGCGCAGCGTCGGCGCATTGTCCTTGCCTTTGTCGTTGAGCTTGCGCTTGTTCTCAATGCGCGCCAACCGCGCCTTCACATCGTCGAACTCGCTGGTCGTGACCACATAGTCCGGACGCGCCGGCATGATGGTCGCAATCTCCTGCTCAGAGTGCGCAATGCGGTCCGGCGTCTGCGGATGGTCGGCAAACACCTTCGCCAGCGTGCCCGGCTTGTGCTTCTCCAGCGCGTCGATCTTCTCAAAGAACTGGATGAACGCCTGCGGATCGTAGCCGGCTTTATACATATACTGCAGGCCCAGCCAGTCCGCCTCCGCCTCAAAGTCGCGCGAGAACTCCAGGAAGCTGATCGGGATGGCCAGTTGCGACGCCTCGTAGATCCCGTACCCCGTCCACGAACCCTGCGTGAAAATAATCAGCGGAATCTCGCCGATCTGGAAGTAGTTCATGCGCGTCATCTCGCGCGCCGCGTGGTGTGCGCATACATGGGCAGTCTCATGGGCCATGACTCCGGCCAGTTCCGCCTCTTCGTCCGCCGCCAGAATCAGTCCGGAATTGACGTAGAAGAACCCGCCCGGCAGTGCCATCGCGTTGATCTCGTCGGAGTCAATCACTTTGATCGTAAACGGCACCTTGCAGTCGGAGTTCTTCACAATATTCTGGCCGATCCGATTCACATACTCCACGACCACTGGATCGGTGACCAGGTGCGCCGACTTCTCGATCTCCATCGAGTAGCCCTTGCCCATGCTGATCTCGGAGTTGGTGGAGTACCAGTTGCCCAGACCGCGATGCCCAATGTCGCGCGTCCCAATGGCATCTACATCGTCCTCGCTGCCCTTCTTGATGTGCGGGTCCAGCGCCTCTCCTGGAGACGGCAGGGCATCCGCCTTCGCGGGGGCAGAATCCTTCTTCGCGTCATCCTTCGCATCCGCAGGCTTCGTTGAGTCCGCTTTGTCGGTGCTGGTTTTGTCAGCGCCGGCCTTGTCCGTGTTGGTCTTGTCCGTGCCCGCTTTGTCTGTACTCGTCTTGTCGGTATCGGAGGCTGCAGGCTGGCTTGGCGTCGAAGCATCGGACGCAGCGGCAGGAGGCGCAGTCGTCGCGGCCGGAGGCGTCGCCGCACCCGGTGCGGTTTGTTGGGCATAGGAACCCGTCGCGGCACATAGTGCGGCGGCAATCAGAACGGCAAAGCCGAACTCGGTTCGTGGACCCATAGTCTCCTCCCCACGGGCCGCGATCCTACCCAACAGACGCAGCCCGGTACAGCATTAGACGCAGTATGCGCTATTTTGGTGGACAATGTCAGCCGCTTTCCGGACAATACGTCCACCGAGCAGGACTCTCAACGCACCCCACACTCTCTCCCCTGATTATAAAAGGCTTGTCAAATCCAGAGTTGCAACCATTCCGCCAGGCACACCACCGCGCCCTACCAGGCGTTGTAGGAGCTGCCATCCAACGCGGTCATCTGCGCCCCGGAATGCACGTCGTCAATCCCCCCGGAGTCGGTTTGATCGATACTCCCCAGCGTGTCGGACTGGCTCGTGATCCATGTATCCGTGCGCATGGTAAATGGGTCTTTCGGGACTTCCTTCAGATATCCCCCCGAAACCAGGTCTCCCAGTGTCTGGGGCGCCTTCTCCTTGTCCACAGTGTACGAGCCAATCGCCACCCGCAGCACCTGCAGATCTTCCTTCAGCACGGCTTCCTTGGCAGCCTTCACATTCCGCGAGTACATCGGGATCGCCATCGCTGCCAGCGTCGCGATAATCGTCATCACGATCAGCAACTCCAGCAGCGTAAAGCCCGCCTCAGCCGCATCGCGCACGCCACCGGGCATCTTTGCGGCGCATCGCTGCACGCTTTCGAACCTTGAACCCCGAAGCTCGTCCCTGTTCACCATGTGCTGTACTTCGTCCCATCCAGCGCCGTGCCATAGCTCTTGCTGTACACGTCAAACACGTTCTGTCCGCCCCAGGAGTCGGAATCCGCATCGTCCTGATTCGACCGCTCACCCCAATCGGCCGACTTCGTCATCGGGTCAATCGGGATCGCGCGCAGGAACCGTACCTTCTTGTCCTGCACATTCACGCCATCCACCAACGTCTGCAGGTCCGGCGGATATCCCATGCTGTCCGCCTTGATCTGGATCCCGCCGCGGTCCGCCGCGTCCTTGTAGCGGTCGATGGCATCGCGCATCTCCCACAGGTCGCGCCGCAACTCCCGCTCCTTCTGCCGCTTCACTTGGAACTTCGCCATAGGCAGCGCCGCCATGGCGAGAATCCCCACAATTGCGACCGTAATCACAAGCTCTACCAGGGTCAGCCCAGACTCGCCCCGGTGCATCCGGGGACCATACCCGGTCCCCAAGGTTGTTCTCCCCCGAGCTTCGAAACTCGAACCTCGAACTACGCGCCTCATCCGTTGCCTCACTTCACATGGACTACGGCCTGCTTGCCCACGGCCGGCAGGCTCGCCTGGGCGCTGTTCTTCGCACCCACTTTCACCAGCGAGATGTTTGTGTCGCCAGCAGCAATCGCCTTGAAGGTCAACACGCACACCTGGCCGGCACCGTTCACACCCGTCACTCCCGGCGGCCGCGAGGCAGAGATCGTCACCAGCCCATTGCCTTCATCGCGATGCACCAGCGCGACTGGCTGCCCGTCACCGCCCAGCAGGCTCCCTGCATCCACATTCACCAGTTGCAGCACCTTGGGGTCAAACTGCACCTGCACCGGCACCGAGTACACGTCGTGTGCATTGGTCAGGTAGACCCCCGCCATGAAGGTCGCGCCTACCGTCTGGTTGGAACTCGGCGGAGTCACCATCAGCGATACCGGCTCCCCGGTAATCGCGGTTGCAGGCGCTGCCGGGCTCACCCCGCCAGATCCCGGAGCCAGCACCTGCTGCTTCATCTGCTGCACCATCGCAGAGGCCGCATTCGCCGCAGTCACGTTAGAAGACGGCGGCGCAGGTGCGCCCACTGGGGCCATATCGTCCTCGGTGGACGCCGTGTGTCGAAGCTCAATGTCCGCCGAAGTCCCCGTATCAATCGACCGCGTGTTCAGCCGCGTCAGCACGGACTCGCGCACGATGTGTGGAATCAGGATGAAAACCACCTCGTCCTGCTGGTTCTCCTTGTAGATCGAGCCGAAAAAGTACTTCAGCAACGGTATCTGGGACAGCCCCGGGGTCCCGCTGTTGGTCATATTGTCCTGCTTGGTGATGATGCCCGCCAGCAAACAAGGCTCCCCATCCCGCAACTGGATCACCGTCTTGTCGGAGCGCTGCCCGATGATCGGCTCTGTCACGCCGGAGATGGTCACCGATCCACTTTGGTTCGATACTTCTACCGCGAGCTTGAGCGAGACCTCGCGGTCCAGGTGGATGGTCGGCGTCATGTCGATGTTCACGCCCACGTCCAAATACGTGAATTGGGTTTGCACACCAATGCCCGCCGTGATGCCGGTAGCCGCGCCCGCCGAGTAGGAGCCCGTCGCCACCGGAATCTTGGAGCCGATCTTCAGCGTCGCCTGCTGACCGTCCGTCGCGCGGATGCTGGGGTTCTGCAGTACGCGCGTGTCCGCATCCGACAGCAGCGCATTCAGCGTGCCGCCGCCAATGCTTACCGCAAAGTTCGTGGCGTTGATGTTGGCCAGCGTATTCAACGTGAAGTTCGACGATGCTGTGGATGTGGTTGAGCTGGTGCTCGAACTCGTCGAGCTGGACGTGGAAGAGTTGGAACTCGCCTGCGGCGTGATCCCGAACGACTGCGGCAGCGTAATGCCCAGGTTGCGAATCTTGTCCCGGTTCACCTCCAGGATGGCCACGTCCACCACCACCTCTGGCTTGGTGCGGTCCAGGTCGTTCAACAGCTTCTCCGCCAGCACCAGGTCGTCCTTGGTCCCACGCACGATGATGGCGTTCTGCGAGGCCACCAGAAAACTCTTTACATCGGCCGGCAGCACATTGCGCAGCGCCGTGTAGATCTCGTTCGCGTCGCTGGCCTGGCTCGGGTTCGTCAGATAAAAGGTCTGCACCGCCAGATCGTCCAGGTCGGTATGCTTCTGGTGGTTGTTGGTCGCAACAAAGATCGTGTCCGGCGTCACCGGCTTGTAGAAAGTCCCCGCGATCGTGCCCACAATGCGCAGCGCATCGGAGAGGCTCACACCCTTCAGATCGACAGGGATGCGCCTGGACTGGTAATCCGGGTCGAACAGAACGTTCAGCCCGGCCAGCTTGCCAATCGCCTGGTAGATATTCTTGGTGTCCTCCACCATGTTCAGCGTAATGGGATCGTCGGAGACCGGTTTCAGGTCAATCGGCGCGGAGATGCCGGCCACGTCCCGCAGCAGCGCCGTCTCCTCGGGCGTCGCTATCACCGGCGCCGGCCCCACCAGGCTCTTGTCCTGGCCTTGCGTAATCTTGATCTCCTGTGCCGCGGACTCATTTCCCGGATCGATCTGCAGCGCCCGGGTAAACTGGTTCAGCGCCCCTGCCAGGTCGCCGCTCTGGCGCAGCACGCGGCCACGATCCACATGCGCCGCCGCGGCCATAAACCGCATCCGGTCCAGGCGCGCCGTATACCGCATATCCTTGGGCGCCTTCTGGTGGGCCTTTAGATAGGCCTCATAGGCGGTGTCATAGTCCTCGTGCAGCTCTGCGTTCTGGCCGCGCTTGTTCCAGCCGCTGGCCGACTGTCCCTGTGCCGTCTTGCCAAACGCCAACCCGGCCAGCAACAGCATAAGTCCAGCCAGCCAGCCGCGAGTCACGTTCGATGAGCGCTTTGAAGTCAACAATGGGTTCCCGCGAGTCATTCCGATCTTCTGCACTTCCTTTGCGCCGAGTCTCGATACCGGCCGGATCGCCAGGCTCCGCCAGGCGCTCCTTACAGCACTCCACCGGACAGCATTGCGCCGGCCTCTCCACATACCGGCCCCGAACGATGACCACAACGCATCGCCATCCCCGGACAACCTGCCGTCCGATGGGGTGCGGTTTGCCGGACTGCCGCACTCACTGGACTCGTGGAACTCTCGCGAGTATAGCATTCGGGCCTCATTGGACTCTCCGAAATTCTCTTCCATTTCAAGTACCTGCGGACCGATTCCCGAGCTCAAAGTCGTTTGCGTTTCTGGGTTGATGGTTAGACGTTGCCAGTCCGCACAGGTGAGGCGCCGCGTAGCGTAATGTTAAACTTGTCGTTTGGCCAGTGCACCAAGGCCCCAGCATCGCTCACGTAGCCCTTCCCGCCCGCAATCCGCCCATGCCCAGGTCTCTCTCCAACCCGACTGTCGCCGCCCAGCCCAAACCGGCTGTGAAGCAGAAGGACCGCGACCCCGTAGCCGCCGGCATGCGCGACGCCGCTTACAACCGCTCCGCCAGCTACAACTACGCGCTCTTCGATAAATTCGAGGCCGGAGTCGCCCTGCGCGGCACGGAGGTCAAGTCCATCCGCGAGGGCAAAGCCAACCTCAAGGACGCCTACGGCCTGCTCAAAGACGGCGAGTGTTTCCTGCTCAACGCCCACATCGGTCCCTTCTCTCACGGCAATGCCATGAACCACGATTCGCTGCGCACCCGCAAACTGCTGCTGCATAAGAACGAAGTGCGCAAGCTTGAGGGTATGACGAAGCAAAAGGGATTTACTCTCATCCCCACCCGGCTTTATTTCCGCAACGGCCGCGTCAAGTGTGAGCTCGCCCTCGCCAAGGGCAAACAGGAGTGGGACAAGCGCGCCACAGAACGCAAGCGCGAAGCCGACAACGAAACCCGCGCCGCCATCGCCCGCAGCCAGCGCCGCTAGATCAGATACCCATTTCCGTGGCCCGCGTGTCGTCGCGCTAGGGGACTTTGTTCTCGAGGGAACCACCTAACGGCTGAGGCTTCGGTCCACACCCGTTGCGAAACTGCGATAACCGCTACGCCAGCGCGACCACCCGTTTGGCATGCAATTCCTGCAGCGCATACACGCTCAGCGTTCCGCCCTGCAGTGCCGCAATGCCTTCCGCCGCCGCCCGCGCAGCAGCCAGGGTCGTAATCGTTGGAATCCGCGCCAGCACCGCAGCCCGCCGGATCGCCTTCTCATCGAAGAACGTATCCTGCCCACGCGGCGTATTCACAATCAGTTGAATGCGGTCGCCCTTGATCAGATCGACCACGTTTGGCCGGCCTTCCTTTACCTTGAACACGCGTTCCGGCTGCAGGCCCGCCTGCTCCAGGACCTCCGCCGTCCCGTGCGTCGCCACCAGGTGAAAGCCCATCTCCACAAACGTCCGAGCCAGCGACACCAGATCGTCCTTGTCGTGGTCGTTCACGCTCATAAAGATCGTGCCCTTCAGCGGCAGCACCTGCCCCGCGGCAATCTGCGCCTTGGCAAACGCCTCGCCGAAGTTGTCCGCCACGCCCATCACCTCGCCGGTGGACTTCATCTCCGGTCCCAGCACCGTGTCGACGCCGGGAAACTTGCCCCACGGAAACACCGGAGACTTCACAAAATAGTGGTCGCCCGTCTCCAGATCATGACCGCTGGCCACCTGCTCGGGCAACAATTCCTTCAGCTTGCGGCCAACCATCAGCCGCGACGCAATCTTCGCCAACGGAATCCCCGTCGCCTTCGAAACATACGGCACCGTGCGCGATGCCCGCGGGTTCACCTCGATCACAAACACCTTGCCCCGCTGGATCGCGAACTGGATATTCACCAGCCCAATCACGTTCAGCGCCATCGCCAATTCGCGCGTGTGCTTGCGAATCGTACGCAAAACGTCCTCGCTCAAATCCACCGACGGCAGCACGCACGAGGAGTCTCCCGAGTGAATTCCCGCCTCCTCGATGTGCTGCATGATACCCGCGATCACCACATCCTCGCCATCGCACAGCGCGTCCACGTCGCATTCCGTCGCGCTCTCCAGGAAGTGGTCAATCAGTACCGGCCGTTCCTGCGAATACTCGATGGCTGTACTCATGTACTTGATCACCGCCTCGTCGTCGTATGCAATCACCATCGCACGTCCGCCCAGCACGTAGCTTGGCCGCACCAGCACGGGATAGCCCACGCGGTTCGCACCCGCAATCGCCTCCTCCACGCTGGTCGCCATCGCACCATCGGGCTGCGGAATCCCCAACTCGGTAATCAGCTTGCCAAACCGCTTGCGATCCTCCGCCAGGTCGATCGACTCCGGCGACGTGCCAATAATCGGCACGCCCGCACGCTTCAGCGGCAGCGACAGATTCAGCGGAGTCTGTCCGCCGAACTGCACAATCATCCCAATCTCCGCGCCTGCGGAAGCTTCGTGCTCATACACCGCCAGCACGTCCTCCAACGTCAGCGGCTCAAAGTACAGCCGGTCGCTGGTGTCGTAGTCGGTCGATACGGTCTCCGGGTTGCAGTTCACCATGATCGTCTCGTAGCCGTCTTCGCGCAGCGCAAACGCTGCATGGCAGCAGCAGTAATCGAACTCGATTCCCTGCCCGATCCGGTTCGGCCCGCTGCCCAGGATGATGATCTTCTTGCGCGCCGTCGGTGCAGCTTCATCTTCCTCGTCGTAGCAGCTATACAGGTACGGCGTGTAGCTCTCGAACTCCGCCGCGCAGGTATCCACCAGCTTGAACACCGGCTTCACGCCCAGCTTTGTGCGCAGCTCACGCACCTGCGCGATCCCCGCTGCACCATCCAGTTCCCACTCCGCCGCCAGCCGCTCGTCGGAGACGCCCATCCGCTTTGCCGAACGCAGCTCGTCGGCGGTCACCGTCGCGGGATTCGCCGCCGCAACCGCCGCAACCTCGTCCGTAATCTGCTTCATCTGGTTCAGGAACCACGGGTCCATGGACGTCTTGCGCGCAACCTCGCGCACCGTCATCCCCTTCTCGAACGCATAGCGAATGTACGCCAGCCGCTCCGGATGCGGCGTCACCAGCCGCTGCGTCAGACGCCGTGGCTCGATATCCGCCGCCGTCGCCTTCTTGCCCGTCTCCAGCGACCGCGTCGCCTTCATCAGCGCTTCCTTGAAGGTCCTGCCGATGGCCATCACCTCGCCCACCGACTTCATCTGCGGCCCCAGGCCTTCATCCGCGCCGGGAAACTTCTCAAACTGCCACTTCGGAATCTTCACCACCACGTAGTCGATGGTTGGCTCAAAGCACGCCGGGGTCGCTTTGGTAATGTCGTTCTGAATCTCGTCCAGCGTGTAGCCAACCGCCAGCCGCGCCGCGATCTTCGCAATCGGAAAACCCGTCGCCTTGCTCGCCAGCGCGCTCGACCGGCTCACTCGCGGGTTCATCTCGATCACCGTCATGCGCCCGTTATGCGGATTCACCGCAAACTGCACATTGCTTCCACCAGTTTCGACCCCTATTTCCCGGATGCACGCAATCGCCGCATCGCGCATCCGCTGGTACTCGCGATCGGTCAGCGTCTGCGCCGGTGCCACCGTAATCGAGTCGCCCGTGTGTACGCCCATGGGATCGAAGTTCTCAATCGAGCAGATGATAATCACGTTGTCGTTCAGGTCGCGGATCACCTCCAGCTCGTACTCCTTCCAGCCCAGCACGCTCTCTTCGATCAGGCACTCATGCACCGGCGACAGGTCCAGCCCGCGCGACAGAATGTCCGTCATCTCCTCGCGGTTGTAGGCGATGCCGCCACCCGATCCGCCCAGCGTAAAACTCGGCCGGATCACCACCGGAAATCCGATCTTGCCCGCAAACGCCAGCCCGTCGCTCACGTTCCGCACCAACTGCGACTTTGGCATGTCCAAGCCGATCTTTGCCATCGCGTCCTTGAACAGCAGCCGGTCCTCTGCCTTCTTGATCGCCTCCAGCTTCGCGCCAATCAGTTCCACGCCATACTTCTCCAGCACGCCGGAGTCGGCCAGGTCCACCGCCAGGTTCAACGCCGTCTGCCCACCCACCGTCGGCAGCACCGCAAACACGCCACTCCTTTGTTTGTCATTGCCCCCACTTCCTTGCTTGTCATTGCCCACATTTTTTTGCTTGTCATTCTGAGGCGAAGCCGAAGAATCCCCGTATTTGTTGCCGCCACGGAAGCCTGCGGTTCCCATCGCCTCCGCCTCAACCCGGATGATCTCCTCCAGATACGCGGTCGTCAGCGGCTCAATGTAGGTCCGGTCGGCGACCTCCGGGTCGGTCATGATGGACGCCGGGTTCGAGTTCACCAGCACCACCTCGTAGCCCTCGGCCTTCAGCGCCTTGCACGCCTGCGTGCCGGAGTAGTCGAACTCTGCCGACTGCCCAATCACAATCGGCCCCGAGCCGATCACCAGAATCTTCGCAATGTCATTCCTGCGTGGCATTCATCTTCTCCGCTTCCTTCAACATGGCCGCACAGGGCACAGTCTTGGACGTCCAGAATATGGGCGCATCATTGAATCGCCCTACATATGTGTCCGCATTGTCCGGCTTCTCGATGCGGTCTTTCTCGCGGCTATAAAGCACGTGGTGCGGTGGAATCTTGCCGTCGCTGCCGGGCAGCAGCTCCGCCTCGCCCAGCCAGTCCGCCAGCTCCAGCGGCTCCGTCACCGGCATTCCCGCCGGCGGGGTGCTGCGCACCTGCACACTTCCCTTCAACCCATCCAGCTTTCCCGAGACATCGAACGAATACTCAAACACCAACTCCGAGTCGGCATAAAACCGTCGCAGCCGTACCTCCGCCAGCACTCCGCCCTCAAAGGTCATCTCGGTAAACACCGTTCCGCCCTCGACCTTGATCAGCGGTTTGAAGCGGTTCAGGCTCCAGCCGCCGCTCGGCCCCTGGATGCAATACACCGGCTTCGCCGCGGTGTCCTTGGCAAGCACCACGGGCGACGACGCCAACATCATCGCGCATGTGCAGATCATCAAAATCCTCACTTCGAAAGCTCCGCAACCTTCGTCGACTCCACACCCGATGCAGTGCCTTTCTCTCTTTTACTGGGCGCGGCTTTAGCCGCGCCACCCGCAGCCCCCATCTGGCAATCGTCCACCACGGTGCGCCATGAGTATGGGGCAGTCATCTTCACTTCTTCCAGTCCTCCATCATCTTGCGAAAATCCTTGAACAAATAATGCGAGTCGTGCGGCCCGGGGCTTGCCTCCGGGTGATACTGCACGCTGAACATTGGGTCCGTCGTGTGCCGCAACCCAGCCAGCGTCTGGTCGTTCAGATTCGTATGCGTCCGCTCCACATCCGCCGGCAGCGACTCTGGATCGACGTTGAAATTATGGTTCTGCGCCGTAATCTCCACCTTGCCCGTCTGGTGATTCATGATTGGGTGGTTCCCGCCGTGGTGTCCGAACTTCAGCTTGTACGTCTTGCCGCCCAGCGCCAACCCAAAGATCTGGTGCCCCAGGCAGATCCCGAAGATCGGCGTCTTTCCCTTCAGCTTCCGCACCGTCTCAATCGCAAAGTCCAGCGGCTCCGGGTCGCCCGGCCCGTTCGAAAAGAACACGCCGTCCGGGTTCATCGCCAGCGCCTCTTCCGCAGACGTCTTGGCCGGCACCACGGTCACGCGGCAGCCCTCGCGAGCCAGCATCCGCAGAATGTTCCGCTTGATGCCAAAGTCATACGCAACCACGTGCAGGGACTGGCCATTGGTGGCGCCATCCGCGCCCGGCAACAGGCCGTCGCCAGTCTGGTTCCGCGGCTCGTCCGCATCCCACGAGTACGCCACCTTGGTGCTCACCACGCTGGCCAGGTCGGTGCCTTCCATCTTGCGGATCGCCCTTGCCTTCGCCACCAGATCGTCCGCATCCAGGGTATCGCCGGAGGCAATCACGCCCCGCATCACGCCATGCTTGCGCAAGTGCCGCACTACCGCACGGGTATCCACCTCCGCGATCACTGGAATGCCGCTTCGCTCCAGATAATCGTCCGCCACCTCGGTCGAGCGCCAGTTCGAGCTCATCGCGGAAAACTCCCGCGTCACCAGGCCTTCGATGAACGGCCGCGCCGCCTCCGCATCGCTCGGCGTGGTCCCATAGTTCCCAATGTGCGGATTCGTCAGCACAACAATCTGCCCCGCATAGGACGGATCGGTAAAGATCTCCTGGTAGCCGGTCAGAGAGGTATTGAACACCACTTCGCCCGCAGCTTCCACCTGCGCGCCAAAGCCTTTGCCGCGAAAGATGCGCCCGTCTTCAAGCGCCAAAATTGCCTGCATTGCCTACTCCTGCGGAATCCGAAAAGGAGTGGATTCAATCGATTCTATCAGCATCCGCCCGCCGCGCCCTAACCGGATTCCGCCCACTTTTCCACCATGCGACCGCACACGCAGGAAGACCCGGCTCTCGGCCGGGTCTTCATTCCATGCCGGATCGTCGAATCCGTTACTTCTTGTGGTGGCGGTGATGCCTTCTTGTGTGATGGACCCCGGCAGCATACGCAGGAGCGACCGTTCCCGCCACGACCGTAAATGCGATAGCAGCAAGCAGCAGATTGCGGAACATCTTCATCGGAAAAACCTCGTCTCGATCCAGCCGTCCGGTCGTCTGGCCGGTCTGGGTTTGAATGCAGCTTATACGCTCTAACGCAGTCCTGACGAGAATGTTTCTCTTTTCAGCGCCGGAGGTTCCTCCGCAGGTTCCCTCGCAGCCAAATTGCCCCCGTCACTGCGCCGCGGGCTACTCCGCCACTGTCCTGTTCCGCAGTTCCCCAATCGCCTCAATCGCAATCACCATCTCCTCGCCCGGCTGCAGCCACCGCTGCGGCGTTCGCCCCATGCCCACCCCGGCCGGTGTCCCCGTACTGATCACATCGCCCACCTGCAGTGGAGTAATCCCGGAGATGTACTCAATCAGCGCCGGAATCCTGAAGATCATCATGCCGGTATTCGAGTGCTGCAACCGTTCGCCGCCAATCGTCATGCTGATCTCCAACCCATGGGGGTCCGGCACTTCGTCCTTGCTCACCACCCAGGGCCCCATCGGTGCAAACGTCGGAAAGCTCTTGCCCAGCGACCACTGCGACGTCGCCCGCTGCACATCCCGCGCGCTTACATCGTTCATCACCGTGTAGCCGAACACATGCTCCATCGCATCGGCCGCCGCAATCTGGTACCCCTGCTTGCCGATCACCACCGCCAACTCCGCCTCATAGTCTGGCTTCGCGCTCGCCTTCGGGAGCACCACATCGGCATCCGGCCCCACCACAGCGGACGACAGCACAAGAAACACCGTCGGCACCTTCTGCGGCTCCGTGCCGGACTCCTTCGCATGCTCCGCATAGTTCACGCCAATGCCAAAGATCCGCGGCGGCGCCGGCACCGGAGCCAGGAACCGCACGCCGTCCATGGCGATGCCTGGCTTGCTGCGCGCCACATCCGCCTGTACGCTCGCCGGAGCCCCCATAAATGCAATCGAGTCGCGAAATCCCTCCGCGCTCAGGTCGACGATGCCGCCCTCCACCACCAGCCCAGGCCGCGGCGCAGAATCGCCTGCCGTAAACGTCACCAGCTTCATACCAGCGCCCTCCATGCCGATCCGCACTCAAACTCATACGCCGCCAGAGATTCAGGCTTCATCTCAATGCTGTATCCCGGCTGCATCGGCAATTGATAGCGTCCCCGCACCATCCGCACCGGCTCCAGAAAATGCTCGTGCAGGTGATCGACAAACTCGATCACCCGGTCCTCCATGCTGCACGATACACGTAGATAGTCGAACATCGACAGGTGCTGCACGTACTCACACAGCCCCACACCACCCGCGTGCGGACACACCACCACGCCAAACTTTGCCGCCATCAGCAGAATCGCCAGGTTCTCATTCACCCCCGCAACCCGGCAGCTATCGATCTGGCATACGTCGATCGACCCCGCCTGCAGCAGTTGCTTGAACATCACGCGGTTGTGGCAATGCTCGCCCGTCGCAATCCGCACCGGCTTCACCTCGCGCCGGATGCGCGCATGCCCCAGGATGTCGTCCGGATTGGTCGGCTCCTCCATCCAGTACGGCTTCGCCTCGGCCAACATCCGCGTCCGCGCAATCGCCTCCTCGACGCCCCATTTCTGGTTGGCGTCCACCATCAGCTTGTTCTCCCAGCCAATCTCTTCACGCATCAGCAGAGCGCGCCGCAGGTCGTCCTTAGCCTCGCCGCCTACCTTCAGCTTGAAGTGGGTCCAGCCCTCCGCCAGCCCTTCGCGGCACAGCCTCCGCACCTTCTCGTCGTTGAAGCCGAACCACCCCGCCGAGGTCGTATACGCCGGATATCCCTCTGCCGCCAGCGTCTGCATCCGCTCTGCCATCCCCGCCTGGCTGCGCCCCAGAATCTCCAACGCCTCCTCGCGCGAAATCGCATCGTCGATATACCGGAAGTCCACAGCCGAGCACAACTGCTCCGGCGACATCTCCGCCAGCAGCCTCCACAGTGGTTTGCCTTCCGCCTTCGCGTACAGATCCCACACCGCGTTGATCAACGCGCCCGCGGCCATGTGGATCACGCCCTTCTCCGGCCCCAGCCAGCGAAACTGGCTGTCATCGGTCAGCAGCCGCGAAAACGCGCAGAAGTTTTCCGTAATCGAATCGAGGCTCCGCCCCACCGCCTGCTGCGCCAGGTACTTCAGTGCAGCCACGCAAAGCTCATTGCCGCGCCCCAGCGTGAACGTGAGCCCGTGCCCCTCCAGCGCTGTATCTGTCTCCAGAATGCAATAGGCGGCAGAGTAGTCCGGGTCCTTGTTCACCGCATCCGAGCCAATGTTGCCCAATGATGTCGGGAACCGCACATCCAGCACCCGCACCCTCGTAATCCTGATCTCGCCCACTCATCCACTCCAACTGGCTTCAACGCCGTCTCCGCGCTCAAGGCGCGAACTGTTCCAGTGTAATGCGTCGGAGAAAACAGTGGCTCTCCGGCACGGACCTAAGAATACTTTGAACAAGTCTCCGATTTGAAAGGACGTGGCTTTAGCCACGTCGCAAATGATCCACAATAATCGGGCTTTAGCCCCTGAGGGAACGTCCGATGACTTGTTCAAACCTTCGCTGAGCCCGACCCCCACTGGACCCGTCGATCGGCACCGCAGGGGAAGCTCTATTGCCCTTTGCCGAGCCGCCGGTAGTATTCAGCGACCGCGTCCTCGTATCCGGCCGGAACATTCGGCGGCGTGGCCGTTCGCACCTGGCCCTCCTGCGGCTGGCTCGGATCGCGGCGAAGCTGCAACTCCAGCTTGTCCACATCGTTCAGCACCTTCGCGTGCAGCTCTTCCACCATCGCGGGGTTCCCCACAAATCGCGATGGATCGAGCTTCTGCAGCTCCTGCGCCAGGTCCTGGATCTGCTTCTCCGCCGCCGGGTCGCCCTTCGCCATCTGCCGCAGTTGGTTCAGCTCGTTCATGCCTTGCTCAATCACCCGCTGCGCGTCCGCCGGGTTGGCGCCAATCCGCGGCGGAGTGGCGCCGCGCGAACCGCCAAACTTCTGCCCGCCAATATCCACGTTGTTGCTCGCATAGTCGCTCCCACCCCCACCTCGTGGAGGAGCGTCGACGTAATCTCCGCCCCGCTGCCCGCCTTGCCCACCCTGCCTGCCGCCCTGCCCGGCCTGATCCCCCTGCCCCGGCTGCTGCCCCTGACCGCTCTGGCCATTCCGTCCCGCCTGCTGCCCCGGCCCCGGTTGCCCTTGCCCCTGCTGTCCGCTCTGGCCGCGCTGCATTCCCGGCTGCGCGCCTTGTCCCGGTTGCTGTCCATTGCGCCCATTCGGAGAGCCGCGCCCCGGCGACAGGCTCTGGATCTGGCTGCGCAGTTGGTCCAGCCGGTCCAACGCTGCCGTCTGCGTGCCGGAGTCCTGGCCGCCCCGACCGTTCTGCTGCCCCGGCCCGGCTGCATGCTGCGCTTGACGCACCTGGTCATCCATCTTCTTCAGCCCGTTCGCAATCTGGCTCTCCGTCCCGTTGGAGTTCGGATTGATCCCGCTGCGCAGCCAGTCCGCCGTCCGCTGCACCAGGTTGGTCAGGTCCTGCTGGTCCATCCCATTCAGCGCATCGCGCAGGCTGGAAGCAGCTCCCGGCTGCGTCGGCGCCAACTCCCGCGCCGTGCTCCGCAGCCCTGTCTCCAGTTTGGACAGGTCGTCGGACATCTGCTGCCGCGCGTTCGCCAGACTCTCGCGCTCCTTCTCCGCCGCGTCCGTCTCCTCCGGACTCGGGGCCGTTCCGGCCGCGCTCTTCGCCTGCAGCGCCTCACCCACCGCCGCCAGTTTGCGCACGCGGTCTGCCTGCGCATTCTCCTCCTTCGACAGCCGATCCGCCTCGCGCCCCATCGCATCCAGCTTGCTCGATGCCTGCTGCTTCTGCGCGCCGCCCAGCAGGTCCGTGGCCTCGCGCAGACGATCCGCCGCGCGCTTGGCCGCGTCCGCACTCTGCTGGGCGCCCTGCGGCCCGCCGGCCTTGCCCATTGCATCATTGGCCGCGCGCAGCCGCTCCAGCGCCTGCGTCACCCGCGGATCGGCGCCGCCGTCCTTCGTCCCCGGTGTCCCGCGCGACGCCGTCTGCGACCTGCTCGCCTGCCCCGGCTGCGACTGCCCGCCCTGCCCCTGCGCGCCGCTCTGCGCCTGCTGGCCGGCCTGCGACTGCTGCCCCTGCATCTGCTCCATATCGCGCTGCAACTGTTCCGCCTCGCGCCGCAGCATCTCCTGCTGCCAGCGCTCCTGGAACGTCTGCGCCTGGTTCCCCTGCTGCTGCGCCAACTCCTCCTGCCGCTTGGCCAGCGCATCCAGCTTGGCCAGCGCGTCGTCCACCTTCTTCGCCTGCTGCTCCGCCGGGGTCGAGGTCTGCGCCGTCTCGTACTGGTTCTTCTGCGTGTCCATCTCCAGGTCGAAGAGACTCGCCAGGTCGCGGCCCGCGCCGCCACCCCCGCCCCCTCCGCCGCCGCCGCGCTGCCCAAACGCAACCTGGATCTGCCGGAAGGTCGATTCCGCGCGCAGCAGTGCCTGCAACACCTTCTGCTCAATCGGCATCGCATCCTGCCACTGCATCGCCTTCAGCTTGTCCGCTGCGGGCTGCATCCCGGCCGCCGCCTGCTCCATGTCCTTGTCAAAGCTGTTGAACTCCTCGTTCGCCGTCGAAAGATCGCGGCTCTGCATGCGCGCGCTCAGCGCCAGCGTCTGCTGCTTCAGCGTGGCTTGCGCCTCAGACAGCGTCTTGCCCATCGCACCGGCCTGCTCTGGCGTCGTTCCCTTCGCATTCACCTGCTTCCATGTCGCCGCAATCAACTCCTTCTCACGCCGCGAGATGTCCGTCTGGTTGTTCTGGCCGCCGCCACCACCGCCACCACCACCGCCGCCGCTCTGCTGCGACTGCGCGAACTCCCGTTCGAACGGATCGACCTGGATAAAGCTGATGTCCGTCTTCGCCTCCGCGTGGTTGTCCTTCGCCGTCGCGTACAGGCTCACCACGTCGCCCGGCTGCAGCTTGAAGTCTTCCAGGCTCAGCGTCGCATTGCCGGTCGCATCCTTCGCCCCCGGCTGCTTCAGAATGTTCACTGTCTGGTCCTGCCCGCCGTTCACGGAGTAGTGCAGACTCACATGCGTTAGCCCAAAGTCCGCACCGGCAGTCACTCCAACCGTCACCTCTTCAATCGGGCTCGCGTGGTAGTCTGCTCCCGGCCGGCTGATCGCAATGCTCGGCGGGTTCGCCTTGCTGGTCGAGATGAAGTAGTCCTCCGAAAGCCGCACCTGCTGGCCTTCATCCATCGCCGCCACATGGTAGGCGCCATCCTTCTCCATGTGGATGGTGCCGTGATACACATTGCCCCCGCCTTGCTGGGAACCGCCGCCCGTCAGCTTCACCGGCTGCCCGTCCTCCAGCACCAGCATCCCGTCCTTCAGCGGCGCGGTCATCGTCACCGTCAGGTCCGCATCCGTGCCCTCCAGCGCGCGCAGATCGCCGGCCTGCTCCTCGGACACCGTCTTCATCTCCGTCCACTTCGGATAGCGATACGTCACCTCCATCGCCTTCACTTGCGGCAGGTCCACCACGCGGAACTTGAAGTGCTTCGAGGCCGCCGCTCCCGCCTGCACGTAGTACTCCACGTTCTCCGGCAACCCCGCAAACAGGAACTGGAAGCCGGTCCCGTCCATCTGAGGCTGCATCGCCACGGCCTCCCACTTGGACGCGCTCGCATACTTCGCAAACAAGCTCACCTTGTTCGTATCCAGCCCAATCACCTGGGCGGTCACCAGTTCATCGCTGTTGCGCCGCACCGCTGCATCGCCCGGCGTCACCTTGATCTCATAAATCGGAGGCACATCGTGGTGCGGCCCCGTCCACAGCAGCGACGCCCCATAACCCATGAACCCCGGCCGCGCCGCAATCATCCACACCAGCACGCCCACGCACACCACGCCCGCACCCAGCAGCGCCAGCAGTCTGTTCCGCGACGCCATCCCCTCCGGCTGCGCGCCCTCCGCCACCTTCAGCGTGTCCGCCGCCAGCAACTCCAGGAACAACCCGCCCTGCTCCGCGTCCGGCGCGCTCTCTTTCTCCGTAAAGGTCAGCAGCCGCTGCTGAAACTCCGGATGCGCAGCCTCCGCACGTCCCACGGAACGCCGCACTGTGAGTCGCCACAGCGGCCATGCCAACCCCAGGCACAGCGAGCCCAGCACCACCGCCAGCAGTAACAGGCGCATCGGCGTCAGCCAGCCCTCAGGAAACGCATATGCGTTCAGCACCAGCACGATCAGCACTGTTGCAGCCAGCGCGGCAAACGCCACCACTGCCGCCCCGCGCACGCCTGCATCCACACGCAGCCGCTGCTGCACCTGCCGGATGTAAATACTGAGCTGTTCGCGCTTGCTCATGGCAATCCCTCCGCTCATGGCTGCTCCCGTTGCGTGCCCAGATAACGGCTGGCGAGGACGGACCCCGCCACCGCGACCGTCAATACCAAGAGCATAACCCACCACCACAAGCTCGATATATGGTCCGTCGCTTCTGCGGCAGCCGCCGCCTCGTCCGCCGGCGCTGTTGTGCCTGCGCTTCCGCTCCACAGCTTCAACACATCGTCCGGAATCGCTGCGAGGTCCGACTCGCGCCGATCCGGATTCACCGCAATCAACGCATCCCGCCCATTCGCAAACCGTATCTGGTAGAACCCCGCATGCTCCAGTTGAAACGACTCCGCCTGGGCCGCCTCCTTCAGCGACAGCGGCCGCTTGCCATCCGGCCCCACAATGTCCACCGTCGCTCCAGCGCCAGCCGCCCCGGTGCTCGCAGCGCCAGCGCCCTCCTTCACCGGATTGTGCAGTTGCACAAACGAATCCACGACCCGCGCGCCGCTCACCCGCTCTTCGCCGGACAGGTACCGCGCCGTCCGATCCACAAACGCCACAAACGCCGGACTCAGCGGAAGATCGTTCGTCAGGTTGTCGAAGCCGGACGCAAACAGCAGAACATGCCCTTCACCCACCTGCTTGTCCAGCAGCAGCGGCGATCCGTCCGCCAGCTTCGCCACCACCCGTGCCTTGCCCGCATCCACAGCCGCGGCATAGAAGAACTTGGTCCCCTGCCATCCGTTCGCGTCCCGCATCGACGGATGCGATGCATCCACATCGCCCACCGTGGCAAACGCATCCTCCGCAGCCGAACCCCGCGCATAGAAGTGCCCCGCCTCGACGTTGCCGCCATATACGGGAATGTGTTCCCCATGCGACTCCGCCATGCCCGTCGCCACCAGCACGCTGCCGCCGTCCTCCACATTGCGCTCCAGCGTGTGCTCCAGGATCGACGGCACCGCGGGCACATCCGACAACACCACAAATGCATATTTCGTTGGATCGATATCGCTTGCCTGCTCTGGCGTGATGGCTTGCAGCACGAACGACGCCTGCGCCGCCGCCGCCAATGCCGCCCCAAAATACAGCGGCGAACGCGCGTCCGCCGCCTGATGCACAAACAGCACTCGCTCCGGATCCGCCCGTTTCACCGCGAAGTTGCTGGCGTCGTCCGCCGCAAATCCATCGGCGCTGTCGATCCGCACTGCACATCGGCTCTCGCCATAGGGCACGTCCAACCCCTCAAACGCCACCGACGCCCGGCCATCCGCCGGCACGTCCACCTTCTTCGTCGCCTTCACCTCGCCGTTCACCACCAGCGATACCGTCCGCGCTGCGGCAGGCGTTCCATGCCCTGCAATCACCGCGATCACCCGCGCCTTCTTCGTATCCACCAACTGCCCTGGCGCCTGCACGCTTTCCACCGTCCAGTTCGGCATCTTGCCCGCGCCCACCGCATGCAACACCAGCGCCACATTCCCCGGCATCACCATGTCGGCAAAGTTGCCCGGCATATTCGACTCCTGCATATCGCTGAACAGGTGCAGCTCCATCGGCGTATGCACGGTCTCCGCCATCGCCCGCATCCCGCGTCCCAGCTCGCCGAAGGTCCCATGCCCATCGCCCGACGCTATGCTCTCGACCGCCGCGCGCAACTCGCCCGCATCTGCCGTCGGCTGCGTCAACAACCGCATCTGCCCGCCCAGCGCAATCACCTGCGCCTTCTGCCCTGCGGCCTTGCCCGTCAATATCTGCAACGCCCCCCGCTTCGCCTCATCAAAGCTCGTGCTGCCACCGTCCGCTGCGTTCATACTGAACGAGTCATCGACAGCTACCAGCAGCAGCTTATCGCTCGCCACCACCGTCTTGTGCCGGAAGAACGGCCGCGCAAACGCCAGCGCAAGCAGCAAGACCAACGCCGTTCGCAGCGCAAACAGCAGCAGATACCGCAGCCTCCTGTGCCGCGTCGAGCTCTGCGTCCCCTGCTCAAAGAACATCAGCGAGCTCACCGGCCGAGGCACCGTCGTCTGCTTGCGCAGCAGATGCACGAACACCGGCAGCCCCACCGCCAGCATTCCCGCCAGGAACCATGGTGCCAGGAATCCCATCAAGCGCCTCCCCGCACTCGGCCGCCCGTCCCCGGCCACGCCGCCTGTCGCAGCGAAAGATACTCGGTCAGCGCTCGGTCCAGCGGCTTGTCCGTCGTCAGCAGGTGATATCCCATCCCAGCCGCCCGTGTCCTCTCCTTCATCTGCTCCATGTGGTCGTCCATCTTCGCGCGGTACTGCGTCTTCACATAGTCCGGAATCACCTCCAGCCGCTGGTCCGTCTCCAAATCCACCAGAATCGCCGGCCCCTTCATCTCTGGATAAATCTCCTTCGGGTCCAGAATGTGGAACAGCACCACCTCGCTGCCGTGGAAGCGCAGAGGCTCAATCGCCTTCACAATCGTCTCCGGTTGCTCGTAGAAATCGGAGATCACCAGCACGATCCCGCGCCGGTTCAAAAACTGCTGAAAGTGCTGCATCGGCTTGGCGAAATCCGTCCGCGCCGCCGGCTCCGCCTGCTCCAGCCCTGCCAGCAGCCGGTACAACTGACCCTGCCGCGTGGAGGGCCGTATGTAGTTCCGCACCTCGTCGTCAAACACAATCAGCCCCGCCGGGTCATGCTGGTTGTGCAATGACAGATACATCAAAGACGCGGCCATATACCGCGCATAATCCATCTTCGTCACTGTGCCCGACGCATACTTCATGGAATTGCTCGCATCCAGCAGCAGCGTCAACTGGCTGTTCGTCTCGCCGCGATACCGCTTCAGATAGCAGCGCTCCGTGCGGGCAAACAGGTTCCAGTCCACATGCCGCAGGTCATCGCCCGGCGAGTACGCACGATACTCCGCGAACTCCAGGCTGAACCCGAACTCCGGCGAACGATGCAGCCCGGCCACAAAGCCGTCCACCACCGTCTTCGCCACCAGGTCCAGGCTGGAAATCCCGTGCAACACCGCCGGATCCAGAAACCGCTGCAGCATTCCGCCTCCACTCTCAGGCCGCTTCTATTCGCATCAGGCGCTTCCGTTCGCCAGCCCACCCCTTACGCTTGTCATTCTGAGTGCAGCGAAGAATCCCCGCATTTGCCTTTGCCCGTCATTCTGACCGCAGGTCAGAATCTCCGTAGTAGCCTTTATTCTTCAACCAGCCAACCATCAACTCTCCTTCGGCGGAGGCAGATACGCAATCAACCGCGTCAATATCTCATCCGCATCAATCCGCTCCGACTCCGCGTGGAAGTTCAGCAGAATCCTGTGCCGCAACACCGGAATCGCCAGCGCCGCAATGTCCTCGTACGTCACGTGATACCGCTTGCGGCTCAGCGCCCGCGCCTTCGCCGCCAGCACAATAAACTGCGCCGCCCGAATACTGCCGCCATAGTTCACATACTTCTTCACAAAGTCCGGCGCATTCTCACTCTTGTGCCGCGTCGCCCGCACCAGGCTCACCACGTACTTCGCCAGCGACTCGCCAATCGGTACCATCCGCACCAATTGCTGGAACTCCAGCAACTCGTCCGCGTTCGTCACCGCCGTCACCACTGGATTCTTCGTGGCCGTGGTCAGGTCCACTACCTTCAACTCATCGCCCGCACTTAAATAATCCAGCACCGCATTGAACAGGAAGCGATCCAACTGCGCCTCCGGCAGCGGATACGTTCCCTCCAGCTCGATCGGGTTCTGCGTGGCCAGCACAAAGAACGGCGCCGGCAGCTTGTACACATGCCCGCGCACCGTGCAACTCCGCTCCTGCATCGCCTCCAGCATTGCCGCCTGCGTCTTTGGCGGAGTGCGATTGATCTCGTCCGCCAGCACCACGTTGCCGAAGATCGGCCCCTCCACAAACGTCCACTTCCGGTGCCCCGTCGTGATGTCTTCCTCAATGATGTCCGTGCCCGTAATGTCCGACGGCATCAGGTCCGGCGTGAACTGGATGCGCCGGAACGTCAGCCCCAGCGTCTGCGCGATCGTGCGCACCATCAGCGTCTTCGCCGTGCCCGGCATCCCGGTAATCAGGCAATGTCCGCCTACAAACAGCGCAATCAGGATCTGGTCGAGCACATCGTCCTGACCCACGATCACCTGCCGCACCTGCGCCAGGATCGCGTCGCGCACCGCCTGGAAGCGCTCAATACGTCGCTGCAACTCCGCCGCGTCCTGATCCATCCCAGCAATTGCTCCCATCGTCGCTTCCTTTCATCTCACCCAGCTAAATTTGTCATCCCCACTGCACTTGTCATTCCCCACTCCACTTGTCATTCCCACTACACTTGTCATTCCCCACTCCACTTGTCATTCTGAGCGGAGCGAAGAATCCCCGCATTTGCCGTTGCCTTTGACCTTGCTCTTGCCGTTGCCTTTGACCTTGCTCTTGCCTTTGCTCTTGTCCTTGCCTTCCCTCATCCTTAATCCGCGCTTCTATCGGTGTTCATCCGTGTTAAGCCTTTGCCCTTGCCTTATTTCCCTTCAATCTCCAACAGCAGCTTCTGCGCCGGCTTGTATCCTGGCGCCGCCTCCAGCGACGCCAGCACGCTCTCCTCCGCCTTCGCCTTATCCCCTGCCGCCAACTCGGCCTTAGCCACATCGTAGTGTGCCGACGCCCTATCCAGCGGGTTCATTGCCAGCACCGCGCTATACTCCCGCACTGCACCCGCAGTGTCTCCCTGCGCCAGCAGCAGCTCTCCAAGCCTCCGATGCATATCCTGGTCTTCCGGATAAATAAAGTTCACCAACTGCAGCGTCGCCGCCGCATCCTTGCCACGCCCAAGCTCTTCCTCAAGCGATGCCAGCCTCTCCAGTGTCTTCGGATCGCTCCCGCCCATCGTCTCGTAGGCCTTCAGCGCATCCAACGCGGCTTGCTTGTTTCCCTTCGCAATCTGCGCCGTCGCCAGAAATTCATACGCATTCGCATCCTCCACATACTCCGGATACATCTGGATCACCGCGCTGGCCGCGGTAATCGCCTTATCGTTGTCGCCGCCGCCGGCATAGCCCACCAGCAACTTCAACTGTTGCCGCCACGCGTCAAAGTTCGCCGCCGTCTTGCCCACGCGCTTGTCCAGCCACGCTGCATACTGCCTGTCGAACTCCTCCGGCGATACATGCAGGTTCGCCTCAATCGCCTCTGGCGTTGTCTTCAGCGCCGCAAACGACCGCACCATCCCCAGCACCGCATCGTTGCCCCACTTCGCGGCGATGTAGTCCAGAATCGTCCCCGCCTGCCAGTAGCTCACCACCACCTGCTCCGGATACTCCGGGAAGATGAACCCCTGGTCCATCTGCGCGACCGGCAGCAGTTTCTTGTCGCGGATCGCCTCCACCACCTCTGGCGTCAGCCGGTTCGCCCACAGCGGGTTCGCCTGCCCCTCCTCGTGTACCGCCAACCCCTCCGTGAACCACCGCGGCACGCGATAGTTAGTCGCGCTCAGGATGAACACGTGACTCATCTCATGCCACATCGTCGCGCCCCAGTTGAAGTCCCCCGGCCTGCGCCCCGACGGGCTATCCATCGCCACCACGTTGCCAAACGTCACCCCCAGCGCCCCCAGCCCCGGCATCCCCATCGTCCGCACCGCAAAGTCCTCGTGGTCCGGGTACACCTCCAGTTGCACAGGCCCGCTTAGTTGCATCCTGTACTTGGCGGAGTAGGTCGCAATCGCCTTGTGCAACTGCTCCTCAAAGTAGGGCCGCAGCAGATCGTCCTCCGTCTGCCACAGCATCAGCGTCGTCGTCGCGTCCTTCGTGGTCACAAACTTCGGATACAGATCCAGCAACTTAAGGCTGTTCGAGGTTGGCTTGTCCGTCTGCCCGTTGTCGTAGGCAAGCTCCAACTGCTCCCGCGCCTCCACCTGCTCGCCCATCCGCATCAGGTTGATCCCCAACTCCGACCGCGCCCCCCAATCCCGCGGGTTCGCAGCCACCGCCTTGCGATAGTACGCAACTCCCTCCGGATACCGCCGGTTCAGCACCAGATGCCGCGCCACAATCACATCGCCTCCGCTGTATACCGCATTCACGGCCTGGATCTTCGCCAGCCAGGCCTCCGCGTCCGCATCCTTGTCTTGCAGCAGGTCCGCGGCCGCGTGCAACGCCATCGCGTCCAGTTCGTCCGGCGCCAGCGCCAGCGCCGCATCCGCCTCCTTCACGGCTGCCTCGATCTGCTCGTCCTCCAGGTCCAGGTTCGCCATGAACGCATGCGCCTCTGCCAGGTTCGGGTTGGCCGCAATCGCCTTCGCCGCATACTCCCGCGCAATGACGGAAAAGCTGTCCGCGCTCACCATCGCCAGCCCCAGGTAGGCCTGCGCATTCCCCGGCTCCAGTTGCAGCGCCTCGTTGAACAGGTCCGCGGAGTCGGTGTTGTTAAAACGCTCATGCAGCAGCATGCCCCAGCGTACCTTCACCATCGCCTTAGCGCCCGGCTGCGACGTTGCGGCGCGGAATGCGTTGTTCGCCTGCTCCCATAGGTTTTTGGTGTCGTCCCACGGCGCTTCGCTCTCCTCCGCCAGCCCCCAGTATCCTTCCGCCATCCAGGCTGCGTCTTTGCTCCGCGTCAGCGCCTGAAAGCAATCCGCAGCCTCCGTATTCTTGCCATGCAGCCGCAGCTTCCAGCAATCCTCTGGCATCGTCGCCGCAGGCGCAGCCCACCCCACGCTCCCACATAGGAGTATCCCCACCATCACCATCCCGAGTTTGCGCAAAATCCTCATGTTCGCGTCATTTCCACCGCAGGTCAGAATCCAGCAAAAACAAAATTGGCAGACAAATTAAGTTAAGCAACGGGCTCGCAATTCTCAACCGAAGGGCTCGCAATTCTCAACCCGAAGAGCTTGTCATTCTCAACCCAAAAGGCTTGTCATTCTGAGCGAAGCGAAGAATCCCCGCATTTGTTCTGTCCCCCCAGGATCGGCCACGCTGCTTATACCCTCCGTATCGCCCTCCTCGAACCTCGGTCCCTCCCTTACTTATCCAGCTCCTCCTGCACCTGCGCCAATGCCACCAGCGCCGCCGTCAACTCCTTCTTGTACTCGCCCGGCTCCATCGCGGCCTTCTGGTATTTCAGTGCATCGATCTTCTGCTCCAACTCCTCCTTTTTCGCCATCAGGCTTCGCTTCGCCGGATCGTTCATCGCAGCCTGTGCTGCGCCAATCCGCACCACGGTGAAGGCGGCCATCAGCGCTCCTTCGCGCCCCTCCTGCGGCTGCGCTCTCACGGCCTCGGCCTTGCCCGTGTCCTCGAACTCCGCATGTTCCGTCGCCAGCCGCTTCTGCGATGTATAAAAGTCCGCCGTCTTCCGGTTCGCATATGCGAACGCCTCCAGCGCACTAATCGAATCGCTCTTGTCCCTGTCCGCAGTCGGGTCCTGCAGCGCCTCCACCCAATACCGCGCAAACACCGTCGCATTCTTCTCCGTGCCCGTCTTGGTCGCCGCAATCACCGCTCTGCCCGGCCGCTCGAGCGCAGCCACCGCGCCTCCGCTCGCGCTCGTCGTGTTCACAATCAACTGGCGCTTCGCGGGGACCTTATCGCACAGCGCCGCCAGGTCCGCAGCCGTTATGTCCGGCCCCACCAGGTTGAACTTGTACTCCGTCCCATCGAAACTGCCATGCCCGATCAGCGTTAACACCAGGTCATCCTCCGGCTTCGCATCGCGCGCCACTGCCGCCATCGCCTCGCTCAGCCGCGCCCTGGTCGACTCCTTCCCCGTCAGCGTCACCACATGCGCGTCCACTCCGTTCTTGAATATCGTGTCCAGGTCCATCGCATTCGCCGTAAACCGCTGCTCATAATCCTTCTCGCCCCCCAACCCCGCCACCGTTACGTACCACGTCGCAGCACGCGCAGTCCCCGCCGCCAGGCAAAGTGTTACCAGCAACGGACAACTGAGAACTGACCACTGACTACTGGCCCTCCTCATACCACCCCCCACTTCCGCCGCAGCAGCCAGTCCGCGGAGATCATCCCCAGCAGCGCCAGGAACACCACCGGCATGTCCCACAGCTCCTTCGTATCGCGCACGGAGATACCCGCCTCCGAATACGAGATCTCCTTCGGCAGCCGCTCCAACTCATCCTCCGCCCAGTACCGCCCGCCCGTCTCGTCGGACAACTTCTGCAGCAGCTCCCGGTTCCGTTCCGTGTGGAAGTTCTCCGCAACTCCATCCTCGCGCCGGAAGTCCACCACATCCTTGCCCAGCTCCTTGCCACCCTGCTCCGCGGTCACCTCCGCCACATAGCTCCCCGGCTTCTCCGCCGTCCAGTCCAGCGCAAATGTCCCCGGAGTATTCGGCACCGGCGTCGCATCCACCATGGCCGAGATTCCATCCGGGCCAATCACGTGAGCGGACACGTGCGCGTCTGCCGCCGGCGTAAACTCTTGGTCCCGCGCCACCACTGTCATCCCCACATGCCCCTCGTCCATCAGCGTCTGCCGCGGCATCGTTGCCACCACCTGCCCCGGTGCATCCGCCGCCAGCCAGCGCAACAATTGCTGCCAGAACAGATCGTGCGACGGGTCTCCCAGCGCCGAACTCATCTGCCAGCGCCATGTCCCGGAGGTTGCCATCACCGCCGTCTTGCCGCGCCCATAGCTCTGCGTCACCAGCAGCGGCATCGTGCGGCCCGCGGTCATCTGCGCCAGCACCGTTGCACCCGGCTTGGGCGCTCCCGGGTCCTGGTAGTCGTTCAGGTAGGGCAGCTTCCGCCAACGCTCCGTGTTCAACGCGCGATCGTCCAGCAGCCGCGTGATCGGGCTTTCCGCGCCCGCAGCCGTCAATTGCACTGTCGCCGGATCGCGATGAAACGTCCCTTTTTCATTCGGCAGAAACGTCGGAAACAGATCCGCCAGGCTCGACGACGCCCACCCTCCATCTCCCAGAGAAAACCGCCCCCCCAGGAACAACAGCCCGCCGCCGCGCTTGTCCACAAACTCACGCAGCAACTCCTGCTGCACTGGCGTAAAGTAGTCCGCCTCCACACTGCCGATCAGGATCGCCCGGTACTGAAACAGGTCCTCCGCCTTGGTCGGGAACCCATCCGCCAACTCGCCCGGGTCGGCAATTCCCTGCCGGTAGATCTTGTTCTCCGTCGTCCGCAGCATGGACACCAACTGCACGCCTTTGTCGTCCGCCTCTCCACGCCGGATAAACTTGAACTCCCAGCGCGGCTCTCCCTCCACATACAGAATCCGCTTCGGTTCGCTGCTCACGTTCACCAGCCGTGTCACAGCGTTGTTCGCCGTATTCTCCTCGCCCGCCAGCGGCTCAATCGAGAACTCGATACTCTTCACCCCCGCCGCCCCGGCGTTGAAAAACACCGTCTCGCTCGATCCTGCTCCATCTGCCGCCAGCGTCACGTCCCTGGTCGCCAGCAGCTTGTCGCCATCCCGGACATCCAGTGTCGCCTTCTTCCCCGCATATCCCCGCTGATGGAAACTCAGCGTCGCAGTCATCCGCGAATCCGCCAGCGCCTTCTCCGCCACCACCGCGTCATCCAGTTCCACGTCGTGCGCGGCCATCTCCTTGCCGAACCCGATCGTGTGTACTGGCAGCCTGCGGTTGTGCAGCGCGTTGATCGTCTCCACGTCGATCCCGCCCCCCGCTTCTCCGCTCCCGTTTTCTGCTCCGTCCGTCAACAGCACCACCGCACCTACAGGCAGATCGCTCGTCTCCGCCATCATCTGCTGCAAGCCCGCGTTGATGTGCGTCGCCGCGCCATCCGATTGCCCCTGGTCCGGCTTCTCCATCCGGGTCAGCCTGCGGTCCAGCCGGTACTGCCGCACCTGAAACTTCTTCTCCAGCCCCGGCAGTATCTCCGCCAACGCCTTCCCAGCCGCCGTCTCCCGCGCGGTTTTGCCGTCGCTGCCCGCATCCGCAATCGCCATGCTGCGCGAATCGTCCACCAGCACCGCGATAATGTTCTGCTGCGACTTCAGCTCCGCCACCGTAATCGCCGGCTCCCACAGCAACAGCAGCACCACTGCCACCGTCGCCGCCTCCAGCCCGCACACCATCCACGCCCGCCAGTTCCGAATCCGCGGCGCAGCCCCAGGAAGCTGCCGCCAGAACAGCCAGGCCAGTCCGCCGGTCGACACCAATACCAGCAGCACCAGCAACCATCCTGGCCACGCGCCCAGAAGCAGGAACTTGCCCTTCGTGAACACCGGAATTGGGTACTTGAACAGAAATTCAAACATGCTGGAAGGGTTCAAGGTACTAGGTTCGAGATTCAACGTGGGGTAGCAGGTTCAAGGTGAAATCTGAGGTCAGTGATCGAAGATGGATTGTCATAACGATTGAAGATGGATTGTCGTAACGATTGAAGATGGATTGTCGTAACGATTGAAGATGGATTGTCATAACGATTGAAGATGGATTGTCATTCTGAGCGCAGCGAAGAATCCCCGCATTTCTGTCGCCACTGAAGTGTCTGCCCACCCCCTCGAACCCCGTACCTCGAACCTGCTCTTAATGCGTCATGCTGTACATCACATAGTTCAGCCCTACACGGAACGCCATCGACGCAAACGGCTCCGGATAATCCGGGTCATCGGCCCACTCCCACGCATCGCCCAGGTGCATGTTGGAGCAGATCGCTACCACCAGACGCCCCTTGTCGTCGCGGATGCCGCGCCACTTCGGCACATAGCCATCCTTCTCATACGTCCTGCCGGTGCGGATGTACTGCTCCCCCGGCACCTGGAAACGGTCGTCCATGTCGTACAGCACGTGAAATATCTCGTCCTTGTCGTTCAGGTCCTCCACCGGATACTTGGCCGCGTCCGGAAAGATCTGCCGCATCCCAGTCATAAAGTTCTCCCAGTCCTGGGACCCGTGGAAGTCATCCACCATCAGGAATCCGCCCTTCAGCAAATACTCCCGCATCCGCTTGGCCTGCTCATCGGTAAACGTCCACGTCTGCACCTGCACCGCATACACAAAGGGATAGTTGAAGATGTCGTCGTTATCCAGACTCACCACCTGCTCGGTCGGGCGCCCCTGGATCCGCGTCAGCCGATTCAGCGCCATCAGGAACTGCCGGTCGGCCTTGGGATAGTCCCGCTGCCAGGGCGCAAACCGCCCGTAGCCGTAACCACCGCCGTACCCACCATATCCGCCGCCGCCCATCGCGGTGTTATACGCCAGCCGCGACCACGCAAACTCCGCCTTCTCGCTGCTCTGCGGGTTCATCTGGCCCCAGTCCGCCACCCGCTGCGCCACGATCAGGCCGGTCGCCAGCACCAACACCGTCACCACCGCAGACTGAATCAGGAGCTTCATCGAGTGAATCCTCCTACTTCGCTCGCATTCTGGTGCAGCCAAATCTCTGTAGATGATTATGACCTTAGCTCCGGCACACCTGCCTCGACTTTGTATTGAGGGCCGAAGGCCCGACACATACCAGCCTAGGCCGGAGGCCTAGGTTGGCGACCCCCGCAACCCCGAGGGCTGAAGGCCCGACATATACTCCTCCCGCCTCACTACTTCTGCGTGCCTGAGCTAAAGCCATCATCTCTCCGTATTGGCTTTGCCCTTGCTCGAAGAGACTCCGGTACCTGGCCAGCCGCTCAAGTCGCGCCCGTGTCCCGTACCTTATCAGGTTTCGCTTGTCCTTATAGACGGACCAGCCCCCCATGAGTTGCACCTCCCCTCGGATAAGGGCCGCGCTAAAGGCAAGCGTTATCCTAGCCTAAGGCGAACGGGGTCCCCGGCCAGCTTGCTGGCTGGGGTGCGAAGCCCTAAGCCAATCCATACCATGAACCGCCGCGAACTCCTCCAACTCGGTCCCCTCGCCCTCGCCGCCGCCTCCCGCCGGGCTTCCGGCCAGATGGTCATGCTCCCTGGCCCCGCCAGCCCCCAGCCCGCCGAACCCACCTCCGCTTCCGACATCACCCTGCGCATCGCTCCTGTCACTGTCGAACTGGCACCCGACCGCATCCTCTCCACCATCGGCTACAACGGCACCTCCCCCGGCCCCGTCCTGCGCATGAAGGAAGGCAAGCCCGTCACCGTCAACGTCGTCAACGACACCGATGCCCCCGAACTCGTCCACTGGCATGGCTTCCTCATCCCCACCGACGTCGATGGCGCGGAAGAGGAGGGCACGCCTGCCGTCCCCGCCCGCTCCAGCCGCCGTTACCAGTTCACCCCCACGCCCTCCGGCTCGCGCTGGTACCACTCCCACGCCATGGCCATGGCAGACCTGCACCGGGGCGCCTTCACCGGCCAGTTCGGCTTCGTCTACATCGAGCCTGCCTCCAACCCCGGCGCCTATGACCAGGAACTCTTCCTCGCCCTGCGCGACTGGGAGCCCTTCTTCACCACCCAGATGGTCGACATGGACGAACTCGACGACCCCAACGCGCCCCAGCCCGAGCGGCCCGCCGCCCTCAACACCGCGCCCAACGGCCTCGAAGTCACCTCCACCACCTATTCCATCAACGACAAGGCCCTCGGCGCCGGCGAGCCCATCCGCGTCACCGCCGGCCAGCGCGTCCTCTTCCACTTTCTCAACGCCAGCGCCATCGAGAACCGCCGCATCTCCCTTGGCGGGCACAAGTTCCAGGTCATCGCGCTCGACGGCAATCCCGTCCCCAACCCCGCCCTGGTCGAAACGCTCTTTCTCGGCGTCGGGGAGCGCGTCTGCGCCATCGTGGAGATGAACAACCCCGGCAACTGGATCCTCGGCGAACCCACCGATCTGGTCCGCAACGCCGGCCTCGGCATCCTGGTCGAATACGCCAACCAGCACCACGAACCCCGCTGGATCAAGCCCGCCTCCCTGCTCTGGGACTACACCGCCTTCGCCAATCCGCCGGCCGCCGCGCCCTCCACGGCCCAGAATATCGACATGGTCTTCGAGAAACTCCCCGGCGGCGTGGGCAAGTTCAACACCTTCACCATCAACGGCAAGTCCTACCCGCACGACAACGAGTTCCTGCTCCATGAAGGTCAGCGCTACCGCCTCACCTTCCGCAACCGCACCGACGACGCCCACCCCCTGCACATGCATCGCCACCAGTGGGAGCTGGTCGACTTCAACGGCAAGCCCACCGCCGGCCTCATCAAGGACACCGTCGTCGTCCCGTTCTACGGTCGCGCCGCCGTCGAGTTCACCGCCAATCAGCCCAGCCTGGCGCTCTTCCACTGCCACATGCAGGCCCACATGGACTACGGCTTCAAAGCCCTCTTCCGCTACGCATAGTCCATCCATTTTCAGGTCTGTGATTCCGCCGCGCAGCGGAAGAACCTGCTTTGCTCTTAGAATAAGTACGAACGCCGAAGGGACCCGATGGAGTTAACCCAAAAACACGACGTACTCCGCGAGATCCTCGGTTCGCTCGACTCGCTGCTGGTCGCCTACTCCGGCGGCACGGACTCCGCCTATCTGGCGTATGAGGCCCACCGCGCGCTGGGCAACCGCATGCTCGCGGTCATCGCGGACTCCCCCTCGCTGCCCCGCCGCGAGCTCGCCGCCGCCCTCGACTTCGCCGCCGGCCTCGGCATCCCCACCCACATCCTGCAGACCCGCGAGCTCGAGGACCCGAACTACGTCCGCAACGACGGCAACCGCTGCTTCCACTGCAAGGACGAGCTCTTTACCCAGATGGAGGCCGCGCGACTCGAGCTCGGTTTTGCCCACCTCGCCTACGGGATGAACACCGACGACCGCCGCGACTTCCGCCCCGGCCAGCAGGCCGCCGCCCTGCACAACGCCCTCGCGCCGCTCGCCGCCGCTCTGCTCACCAAGCAGGAGATTCGCACCCTGGCCCGCGACGCAGGCCTGAGCCTCGCGGACAAGCCCGCCAGCGCCTGCCTCTCCTCGCGCATCGAGTACGGCCGCCCCGTCACCGCCGAGAACCTGGGCCAGGTCGAGCGCGCCGAAGACGCCTTGCGCGCACTCGGCTTCCAGCAGGTCCGCGTCCGCCACCACGGCGAGCTGGCCCGCATCGAGATCGCCCGCCAGGATCTGCCCCGCGCCCTCACGCTCGCCATGCTCGACCAGATCACCGCCGCGCTCCGTCCCTGTGGCTTCACCTACGTCACACTGGACACGCAGGGCTACCGTTCCGGCTCCATGAACGACGTGCTCCCCGCGTCGGCCATCGCCTCCGCACCCGAGCGGCATACTCGATAGTTGACCCCGGCTCGAGCTGACACCGGCTCCGTCCAGGCCTATGTGGCGGGCCTTCGGCAGTCCAACCGCCCATACGGCTTGCGGGCATTCGTCTTACCGCTTGCCATTTCGTCTTACCGCTTGTCATCCTGACCCCGAGCATCGCTCAGGGGAAGAATCCCCGCATCTTGTTACCCACACAATCCCGCAGCCCTCTCCCGCATCTCCATCGTCCAAACACAGAATTCAGCCCCAAAAACGCTCCCAGGGACCACTTCTACCCTGGTTCTTCCCTCCATGACCAGCCACACGCCGGTCGAAAGCTGTCAACCCCTCCACCCTTGTGCAAAACCCACAACCCTCATCCTCCCAACCACTTCCACCCAAAAATAGTTGGCATAGCAGTTATGCTCCACTTGATATCCTGTTAACAGACTGAAATCAAACCAAATGGCCCGGCGAATCCCGCCGGGCCACCGCATTTAACCCTGTCCTCTGTCCTCTGTTCCCTGTCCTCTGTTCCCTATTAACTCTTCCGTCACTCCCACCACTTAACCTCCACCGTTTCACTCACATCGCTCGACACCCCCCGGGGGGGTACACCATGCCTTCGAACTCGACGAAGATGCGGTTGTCGGCGAGTGCGGCGGGCAGCTTGAAGTGCTTGCGATACCAGGAGAGACCTTTGTAACCTTTCGGGCTGCAGGTCAGCGGGAGGCGGTAGTGAGAGGCGGGGAAACAGGAGCGTCGGGCCGGCCGCTGTCGGGCGCTGTGGGGTAGGGCTTGCTGCCGTCGTTGAGTTCGAGGCGTACGTAGTCCCAGACCACGCCGGTGGTGACGTCTCCGGCCGGCACTGTGAATGTGACAGAGTTCTCGCCTGGCTTGAGCAGCGAAGCGTCGAACTTTTGGATGTACTGATACCAGACGCCTTTGTCGGTGTTGTAGCGGAGAGCGTTGGTCGCGACGGGATGGAGGGTGCCGACACTGGTGCCGTTGACGCCGATGGTCAGGCTGCCTGGGGCGGCAGGCGTGGTTCCGTTGCCGCCGTCCGCCCCGGCGAGTGCGATGCGCAGGATGGCATCGCCCTTGCCGGCTTTCGGCATGTCGAACTTCACGGTCCAGGTGGTGGCGCGGCCGTGGCCCCACTCGCGCCACATGTCCTGCTGGCCGTTTGGCAGGTTCACCCAGCCGAAGCGCTGGTTCAGAGGATCCTTCGCGGCGGGATTCTTCCAGGCGTCGGTGTCGGAGTGGGGGACTTCCTCGAAGAACCAGTCCTTGTGGTAATCGCTCTTGCCGATGGTGTAGGTCACGTCGTTGGGGAAGAGATCGCCGTAGCGCAGCGGCCAACCCCAGAGCCAGTAGTTGGCGCCATCGCCCTTGAAGAACTTGTCGGCGGTGCGGTCGGGGTAGCCGATCTCCCATATCTGCTTGCCGTAGCGGACGGGTTGCCAGTCGAGCTTGCCGAGGTTGAGCGCTTTGCCAGCCTCGACGGTGATGTCGGCCTTGGCGTACTCGCCGAGGACACCGTCGGCAAAGGCGTGCAGGGTGTAATGGCCAGGCCGGACGTTGGCGATGGTGAATTTGCCGTCCGCGTTGCCGTCGATCCAGAACTGGTAATAGTCGCCATCGTGCGGCCAGGTGACGATGTTACCGTTGCCACCGCGCTGCTGGAATCCGCCCGAGGTGTTGATGTAGTCAGGGTGAGCGAGGCCGATGGTGAGGTGGGGCAGGGTTTTCTTCGAGGCTTGCGGATCGTTCAGCACGAGTTGGCCGGTCACCGTGGCGCGGCCGCCCTTGTGCGGGTAGTCGACTCCGCTGACCCAGTCGTAGGGCCATGCGGCTTTGACGGCTTTGGATTTCTGGACGGCATCGTTCCAGAGAGCAAGTTGGTTATCGTGCCATTCCTTGGGGATGGCGGGCGTGCCGCCGCCGTAAGACGCGTGGAAGGTGTCCAACTCAGCCGGTGTGGGATCCTTGGCGTCCACGAGCGAGTTGAAGTAGACGAAGATGGGGCCAACGACATGCTTCCAGTCCTCGCCCGCGGGAATGTGATTGATCGCGCCGCCCGCGTAATGGCCGCTGGTCCAGTAGTCGAGCAGGGTGCCGCTCATGTGATCGATGAGGTCGAGCTTCTCCGAGCCGCCGCCAATATATTCGTTGCTGGGGTTGATAAAATAAACGCCAATGTGGTCCTTGGTGCTGGACCAGCCCCATGCCTTGAGCTTGTACATGACAGCGTTGTAGCTGTACTTGTGATCGACCGAGTTGGCATAGATGCCGCTCTCCAGGATGCGCTGCTCCTTGGCGTGGATGACCACGCCCTTGCGCAGGTCGTCGTCGGAGGTCATGAGCTGGTTACGGTCTTCATCGACGGAGAGCCAGTCGAAGGTGCGGTTCATCGATTCGAGGATAAAGCGACTCTCGCCTTCGCCCGCGGGCGGATACGCCGCTTTGTGGGTGTACTCGGCGTAGGTGTAGAAGCCGCTGGTGCCGCGCTCCAGGGTGTAGCGGGTCTCGATGTCCATGCCTCCGCCGCGCGGGCCGCCCGGCCGTGGACCTCTGGGACCTGCTGCGCCGCCGGGTCCACGGCCTTCACCTGGAACGCCGGGGGCTGCCGCAGCGCCGGATGCTCCGGGAACGCGCTGCTCCTGCGCCGCAGGTACGCCGCCTCCCGGAGGCCCGCCTATGGGACTGGGGTTGTTGCGATCTCCGGGGTTGACGCCGAGTATGGAAACCTCGGCGCGTTCGCCGCCATTGGTGGAGGGATCAATCGTCACCTTTGTGGTGATAGTGCCAGAGGGCGTCTGTTCCCAGAATTCGCCACGGGTGAGGACCTCGACGCCGTGATAGACGAGCGACGAGAGGTTGCCGTTGCGCTTCAGTACGGTCATTTTGACAATGCCGTTGTCCATTGTCCAGCTGTCTCCGTTGTCAGTAAGGGTGACGGGCTGATTGACGGTGGCTTTGGCGACCCTGGGGGCGGCGGTTTGCGCAGGTGCGGTGGATGCTAACAGGGCCCAGAGGACGAGAAGCGCGAAACTGAAGACAACCCGTGACTTGGACATATCTCAACCTTTCGAAACCGTCGGGGGGAAGCAGTTATGGAACACGAAGAACAATTCGCAAACGACGTCGAGTAGTGTAATCCTGCCGGAACCTCTATTGGCAAGCCGAAGTCTCTCGGGAGCGCGAGGCGTTGAGAGACGGCCGTTTGTTTTTGGACCTTGAGAATTCTTACGCGTTGCTGCGTGTTGAGCCGGTCAGCCGGGGAGGGATTGCCCTTTAACCATATCTGTTTCAATGGGTTTCTCACGGATATTGACTGGTTGTCCATCGAGGAGGAGTTACATATGCTGCCGGGTGCTGTCTCACAGACGTCGCATCCGTGCGGTATGCTCTCGGGCACGAACCGACGCCTCCTCGCCCCCGCCCTGCTGCTACTGACGATTCCGCTTGCCGCAAAGACTCCAACAGCCGCCGCGCCACAGGCGCCCGCAGTTGGACCAATGCCTGCGAGGAACACGCCGCCGCCTGCGGGCTTCACCCAGTCCGTCGCACTTTGGCCCGAGGGAGCACCGGGAGCGAAGGGCACGGCCGAGGGCGATATTCCCACGATGTTCTGTTGAAGTTTATCGAGCAGTACGTCACAAAACACGCCCCGAAGGCCAAACGGCGGCGTCCGTGAAGCTGGCCGCCCTCTCCACGAGGGTTTCGACCGTCGACCAGCATCCTGAAACCCAGCTCTGCGATCTCCAGCAGATGGCCAGCCAACTCGGCTATGAGATCGTCGAACAGTATACGGACCGGATCGCCAGGTCGGCGAAGCACTTCCTGGAAGTCCTGGATGAACTGATCCGGCTCAACACAGATCCACAAACCAAACCCCCTATAAAGCTCGTCCCCAATATCCCGGGGCCGGCTTCAATTCGAACAAGGGCAAGCGTTGCGACGCATCAACAACCGACGCATCGCCTCTCTGTTGTAACGCTGCACGAGGATGCAAGGCAGGTTTGCCGCAATCGCATACACCATCATCACGATCCGTGCCCACGGCGGATTCCAGGGGAAGAAGATAGGGAAACTGGCGAGCATGAACCAGTGAGCTACCTCGCCACGTTTGGTTTCGATCAACAGCTGACGCAGATAGGCCGGGTTCATTTCTTGCAGGAACTTCTTACGAAATCTGCCTCCGACCCAACGCGCTCCGTCAGGCAGCAAACCTTTCCATCGGCGAATATGCAACCACCGTTTATAGAACTTGATTTCCCATTCCTGCACTCGATAGAGCCTATTGTCATCTGCAAACCAGACAGGATCCATCCAAATTGCAATCGCCGCGATTGATAGCTGAACGATAAGCCAGCCGAGGGTGTTGACCAGAATTAGGGTCATAGCTCGCGGCCCCGCCAAGTGACAGGCCTGTGGCGTTTTTGGCGGGAGAGGGATTGCGCGAAGACGGCGAAGTAGAAGGCCAGCGGGACGGGATAGAAGAGGGCGGTGAGGAGCCGGAAAGTGCCGAGTTGGCGGGCATACCAGAAGATTTGTACTGCGTTGACGAGATATAGAGCGATCGCGATCGGAGTGCGGCTGCTGGCGGCAAGGATGGCGGTGAACATAGCGGCTGAGAGCCAATAGATCGAGAGGACGAGGACGACTGGGGTGGTGATCGAGGCTCCGTCGGCGAAGGCTTTCTGCCAGCTCTCGCGCAGTTGGGTAAGGCCATCGGGAAACATGCGCATCTCGAGTGTGCCGCGGCCGGAAACGGTATAGGGAATGCCATTGGCAGTGCGAATGGACGCGGCGAAGTGGAGGTTCTCGAGGATCTGATGCCTGACGGAAGCGTGGCCGCCCGCGCGGTAATAAAGGTCCCGCGAGACGAGGAGTGACTGACCGAAGAGGTGCGGAGGATCGAGTTTACCGAAGCCCCCGGCTCCGATGGCGACGAGAATGTTGAAGAAGAGGGAAAGCTCTTCGTACCAGCATTGGGTGCGGTGGAACGGAAGGATGGAAAGGGCGGTGTTAGGTGGACGCGCTGTGAAGTGAGTGACAATGCGAGCGAAGCCTTCAGGGGTAAAGTACGTGTCCGCGTCGAGGAAGAAGATGTTGTCGTAGGTAGCGGCGAGTGCGCCCTGATGGCAGGCCCAGGTTTTTCCGGTCCAGCCTGCGGGAAGCGCGACGGATGTGACAACGGTAGCACCGTGATGAGCGGACACGGCGCCGGTCGCGTCGGCTGATTGGTCGTCGATTACGAGGATTTGCCTGGCGACAAGAGCGGATTGTTGAAGTGATTCCAGGAGCGGCGGGAGGTTAGTCGCTTCGTTACGTGCTGGGATGATCACACTCATGGAGGCGCCGGGTGCTGCGCTCGTGGGCTGTTCCGTGACAATAGGAACCGTGCGCAGAAGGAAAAGCCCTGCAATGATGCCGGCTATGGAAAGCAGGGTAAGGATAGTCATGTCAAGCGCGGCCATTCTGTTCCATGATCAGGCGGGCGACGTGCTGTCCACAGAGAGTGACCATAGGCATGCCGCCGCCAGGGTTGACGCTGCCGCCGACAAAGAAAAGATTCGTGTACCCGGGGCTGCGCTTGGGTGCCTTGAAGGCAAAGTTCTTGCGCATGTCACTTACGACTCCGTAGATCGAGCCGCGGTTGGAGAGGTACTTGGCTTCGATGTCGAAGGGCGTCCAGAAATTCTCAACGACGATATGCTTACGAAGATCGATGAGCCCCATGCGCTCGAGCTTGTCGAGACAGAGTTCTTTGAGAGCGACGTAGTCCTCGCGCGTGTAGGGGTGCTTGTCGTTGATGTAGGGAATGTGTGGGAGAATTTTGATGTTGTCGCAGCCAGCGGGCGCTTGCGATGGGTCAGTGCGCGTGGGGGCGACCAGGTAGATGGTGGGATCGTCGGGAAGGAGTTTGTCGCGGAAGACGCGATTGAAGTGGTTCTTCTGGTCGGTCGAATAGAAGAAGTTGTGGTGGGCTAGCTGCGGGTAGATGCGGTTCAGTCCAAGGTGAAGAACGATACCGGAACAGGAGGGTTCGTAGCGCTCCAGGCGTTTGAGGACGCGAGACGGCTCACGCAAGAGCTGTTCTGTAGCGGGGATCACTTCCATGTTCGAGATGACGAAGTCGGCCGCGAAGGTAATATTTGAGCCGTGTGGATCTTGCGCGGTAACCCCGGTGACTTGCTTGCCTTGCTTGTTGATTGCCAGGACGCGGTGGTTGAGATGGATACGGACGCCAGTTTCGTTGAGACGCTGTTCGAAGGCGCGGGCGAGTTGATACAGTCCGCCGTGGACGTACCAAAGGCCAAATTCTAGCTGGATGTTCGGCATGAGGTTCATGAAGCCGGGGGCATCGTGGGCGGAGGAGCCGACATACTTGATGAAGTACTCAAAGATGTCGCGGAGGTAGGGGTTGCGGACGCGCTTCTCGATGGCACGGGACATAGTGGTAACGGCGTCGAGAGTGCGGGCGCCGCGGAGACCATAAAACTTGACGAAATCCCAGAATGTGTCGAGGCCGTGGGCGAAGTAGCCACGTTCGACAGCATCGTACTGGAGCTTGGAATATTTGCGGAATGCGGCGTAGTCTTCGCTGGCATTGGGACCGAGGACTGCGAGTTGTTGCCGCATGTGCGCGTCATCTTCCCACAGATCGACGACTGTGCCGTCCTCGAAGAAGTTACGCCACTGCGGGTCAACCCGCTCGAGGTGGATGTAATCCTCGAGGGCCTTTCCATCATGCTCGAAGATGGGGCGGAAGATTTGGGGAAGAGTGAAGATGGAAGGGCCGAGGTCGAAGCTGAAGCCGGCCTCCTGATGCAAGTTGAGTTTGCCCCCTACGTTGCCGTTTTTTTCGAGGAGATCGACTGAGTAGCCTGCACGCGCAAGTTGGATGGCTGCGGTCATCCCGCCCAGGCCGGCACCAATAACGACGACGCGCTTGTTCGTCACGAGCGGCCTCCGAAGAGAGCGTTCAATTTATTGCGCAGACCGCTGGTGTGGCGGATTTGCAGCAGCGCGCGAAGGCGGGCGAAGGTGGAAGAAGTGAATGGGAACCAGTGGAGCTCGGTGGAACGGGGATGAGCAGAAGTCATAATGGATTTGGTGCGGGAGAAGGTGCGTAGGCCTTCGATGCCGTGATAACGACCGTGGCCGCTGGACTCGTTGCCACCGATGGCTGCGTGCGGGTTGCCGATATTACGAATGACATCATTGATGGCGCAGGAGCCGGAATGGAGTGCGTGAGCAACGCGCTGGCCCTGGAGTCTGTCGCGGGTCCAGATGCTGGCGCTCAGCGCAAATTTGGAGGAGTTGGCGGCGTTGATCGCATCGGACTCGGTAGTAAAGGGAGCGATGCAAACGATGGGCCCAAAGCTTTCGTCCTGCAGGAGGGAGGCTTCCGCAGAAACGTCGGTAAGGACGAGGGGACTTGATTCGTATACGGGTGTGTGAAGTTTTGCGCCGCGAACAAGGGCATCGTTGAGTTGATTGCTGAGGTGTTCGCGGATTCCGGGGATGCGCACGGGGCCGAGGTCGCTCTCAGTTGTGACGCCGATGCGGAGGGGAGTGATCCGCTCGAGGAAGAGTCGGAGAAACTCGTCGTAGATTGGGCGTTGGACATAGATACGTTTAGTTCCGACGCAAACCTGGCCGGAATTTGAAAACGAGCCATAGACCAGGCCGCTAATGGTGCGCGGCAAGTCACAGGAGTCGAAGACGAGAGCGGCGTCTTTGCCGCCAAGTTCCATCACAGTAGGGATCATGAAGATGGCGGCTTTGGCGGCTACGATGCGGCCGTTGCGATTGCTGCCGGTGAAGAAGATGAAGTCGGGGTGCGCATCTATTAGCGCGGTGGCTTCGGCGGGCGGGTCGCAGGAGACTTGCACGAGGTTGGGCGGGAGGCCTGCTGCGCTGCAGAGGTCCGCTATGAGTTGAGCCGTGAGCGGTGTGTGTTCACTGCATTTGAGGAGGACAGCGTTGCCTGCGAAGAGGGCTGTGGCCAAGGGGACCAGGGAGAGTTGCAGCGGGTAGTTCCAGGGGGCGCAGATCAGGACTATTCCATGGGGTTCGAAAACCTCTACGAAGCGAGTACCGCGGAAGAGGAGTGCCGGCTTGCCGATCTTATGGCGGCGGAGGATTCGCGAGGCGCGACGCTCGTAGAAGCTGAGATGTTCGAGGGTGACCATGATGTCGCCGGTGAGGGCATCCATGGGGGGCTTGCCTACTTCGGCCGAGATGACGTTGATAATCTCGTCCATACGCTGGGTGATGATGTGGCGCAGTGGTCGCAGGGCGCGGACGCGTTGGGCCGGCGTCATGCTCGACCATTGAGACTGCGCCGCTCGGGCGCGTGTGATGCGGATTGCGGCGTCGCCTTCGCTCATTGAATGGCCAGTTCTTCAAAAGGAGTTGGCTCTGCGTGAGAGACGCCGTACTTGTCGCTGATCAGATTGGAGGAGATGCGGGCAGACTCGAAGATTGTGGGCAGGCCGCTTCCGGGGTGTGTCCCGCCTCCAACCAGGTAAGTATTGTCGAAGAGCTCGAATTTGTTGTGCGGACGGAAGTAGAGCATCTGGTCCCAACTGTGGCCCATGTTGAAGGTGGCGCCGAGGAAGACGTTGTTCTGGCGCTCCCAGTCTGCGGGGGTGACGATGAGTTCCGCTTCGATGTGGTCACGAAGGTTTTTGTATGGTGTGCGCTGCTCGAGGAGTTGGAGGAGGGAGTCGCGGAAGGCCGATTTGTGCCGCTCCCAATCGATTCCGCTGGAATTGTTCGGAACAGGTGCGAGGATATAGAGCGCAGAGTGTCCAGCAGGAGCGCAGGAGGGATCGAGCGTGACCGCGTTCCGGATGTAGACGGAGAGATCGTCGTTGAGGGTTTTGGTTTTGGTGATGGCATCAAGACACTTCTTATAATCCTGCGCGAAGACAATCATGTGATGCTCGGCTTCGGGGAAGGTGCGGTCGAGGCCGAGGTAGAGCATAAATGTGGAGCAGGAGTACTTCCGCTTTTCGAGTTTGGCGGGTGCATACTTGCCCAGGTCGGCTCCAGGGAACAAGGTGCGCATGGCATGACCGAAGTCGGCATTGATGACGACATCGTCGGCAGCGATTCTTTCGCCGGATTCAAGTTCGACTCCGCAGGCCTTGCCGTCTGCAAGAAGGACCTGTTTTACACCGCAGGAGGTATGGATTTCGGCGCCTTCCTCGCGCGCTACTCTGGCGAAGGCCTGGGGTATCTGGGAGAGTCCGCCCATGACATGGAAGATGCCGTGCGCATGTTCGGTGTAAGGGATCATGGCGAAGAGGCCCGGACAGTCCCAAGGGGACATGCCGAGATATTTCGACTGAAAAGTGAATGCGAGGCGCAGTTCTTCCGAACGGAAGTAGGTGGAAAGGACGTCGTAGAGGGACTGGCCGATGGCGATGTGCGGGAGAGCGGTGATTAAGGTTTTGCTAAGGAAGGCGAGAGGGCTGCCGTAGTCCTTCTGCAGACAAGGGTACAGCTTCTTGAAGCGAATAGCTTCGGTAGCGAGGAACGTGTCCAGGCCGGCGCCTTCACCGGGGAAGACGCGCTCGATCTCGGCCCGCATGTCGGAGGGATTGGGGCGAACGAGCATGGTTTTGTCGATAAAGTTGAGCCGGTACATGGGGTCGAGCGCGCGCAGGTCGAGATAGTCCTCGGTGCGGCGGCCAGCGTCGACGAAGAGGTCGTCGAGCAGATAGCGCATCATGAGGAACGTGGGGCCGAGATCGAAGCGGTAGGGGCCGAGGGCAACTTCGGCAGTACGGCCGCCGATGCGTGGGGCCTTTTCAAATACTTTCACTCGAAAGCCACGCCGGGCTAACAACATGGCAGAGGCAAGCCCACCGGGGCCTGCTCCTATTACAGCAATCGTTCTCGTCACGTTCGCCTCGATTTCAACTAATGCCAGTTCGAGTACGATGAGTGGTCCAAAGTTCCATCGATCGCTACGAAAGAACATAGGTTGTCGACCGCATGAATAGAAAGATCGAAAAGCTGCGGCATATGGAAAAGAGGCTTTCCTAAGGATATAAATGAGGACATTGGGACGAGCTTTATAGCGGGTTGGGCTTGTGGATCTGTGTCTTAACCCACACCTTTTGACACGGCCGGATCGAGCCAAGACCGAGCAATCCGGGACCGGTCTCCCGACAAAATTCCCTTTGTATGTAGTGCATGGTTGCGGCGAGACGTACTCACCCACAGTAGACTCAACCGCCAGATCCAAGCTCCTCTAAGTCAGAGGTAATGGCGGCATCCAGGCGCGAATTTCGGCCTGCTGGTGGCGGAGAGTCGTCGCCGGATCGCCTCGCAAAAACCGGGTACATCGGGATATTTGCCAGCGCTTTTGTCACCACGCCATGCGTGGTAAGTCTCGGCGATTCGGACGATGTCCGCGTCAGTCAGCTCACGATGAACGCGATCAGTGAGCGTGCCGAGCTTGCGGGCATCGATGAAGAGGGTCTCGCCGCGGCGCTCGCGAAAGCCATTGCGCTTCTTGCTGCGAGTAAGGAACCAGAGGCACACTGGAATCTGTGTCGAAAAGAAGAGCTGGCCGGGAAGGGCGACCATGCAGCCGACCAGGTCGGCCTCAATAATGTTCTTCCGAATCTCGCCCTCGCCGTGCGAGTGGGATTGTCGCGCTCGATCGCAGTCATGGCGTCGTCGTCAAACGTATCACACCTTCCAAAACGTATCACTCTGATCGAAACTGTAAATCTCACAGTCTCCAGTGTTTATAGGGGTTTTAAGTGGTGGCCCGGGGCGGATTCCAACCGCCGACCTTCGCGTTAGGAGTGCGCTGCTCTATGCAACTGAGCTACCGGGCCATCTTCCTAGTGTAACTGGTAAACTAGGGGTGGAGACCTTATGCCTCAGATCGAGCGGCGAAGTGCTGTTTCAGTAAAAGTTGGATCGGTGGTAGTGGGTTCAGCTGCGCCAGTTGTGGTGCAGTCGATGACCAACACAGACACGGCGGACATCGAGTCGACCGTCCAGCAGATTGCGGCGTTGGCTCGGGCGGGTTCGGAGCTTGTCCGCGTGACCGTGAACAACGACGCCGCTGCCAAGGCCGTTCCTTACATCGTCGACGGCATCCGCGCCAAGGGCTGGGAGACGCCGATCATCGGCGACTTCCACTACAACGGCCACCAACTGCTGCGCAACTACCCCGAGTGCGCACGGGCCCTGTCGAAGTACCGCATCAACCCAGGGAACGTCTCGATCGGACGCAAGGACGACGACAACTTCCGCACCATGGTGGAGGTTGCCGTCGAACACCAGAAGCCGGTACGCATCGGCGTGAACTGGGGGTCGCTGGACCAGGCGCTGTTGACCAAGATGATGGACGAGAATTCCAGGCTGTCCAATCCCCTGCCCGCCCGCGACGTTATGATGGAGGCGATGGTGGTCTCAGCTTTGGATAATGCCGCCGCAGCCGAACGCTTTGGCCTGCGCCGTGACCAGATTGTGCTGAGCGCCAAGGTGTCGGGCGTGCGCGACCTGATCGATGTCTATACGGAGCTTGCCTCTCGCTGCGACTACGCGCTGCACCTGGGGCTGACAGAGGCCGGCATGGGCATGAAGGGCGTCGTAGCATCCACAGCCGGGCTGGCGCCATTGCTGCTGGCTGGCATTGGCGATACCATCCGCGTGTCGTTGACGCCAACTCCGGGCGGCGACCGCTCCGAAGAGGTGCGCTGTGCACAGCAGATCCTGCAGTCGCTCAGCATTCGCAGCTTTATGCCGCAGGTAACCAGTTGCCCGGGCTGCGGTCGTACTACCTCCACCTACTTCCAGGAACTCGCCGAGCGCATTCAGACCTATCTTGTGGAGCAGATGCCGGAATGGAAGAAGCAGTACACGGGCGTGGAAGAGTTGAAGCTTGCGGTAATGGGGTGCATCGTCAACGGGCCGGGCGAGTCCAAGCACGCCAACATCGGCATTTCGTTGCCTGGCACCTTCGAAGAGCCCAAGGCGCCGGTATACGTGGACGGAAAACTCTTCACCACACTGAAGGGCGACCGCATCGTGGAGGAGTTCCAGGTGATTCTGGATGAGTATGTGGAGAAACGCTACGGTCGCGTCCTGATCGAAGCGTAGACCCGCATCGGTCGCAGATTCCACCGCCCCCGTCTACGAAGAAGCATGCTGCACGGACTGCGCAGGCAGCACCGCGTCCATCCCGCGCATGCTTTTGGGCGCAGCTCGCAGGCCAAGAATCTGGAAGTTCTTCAGCTTGTTCTTGAGCACATAGATCAGCCAGTTGTTGCCCTCGGGATCGATCGGGGACATGTAGAAACCCGGACGTACGACGTAGGTATTGTCGTTGCCGATCAGCCCCTCAATCACTTCGCCATCGTAGAAAGTCGCGCGAACCCAAAGGCAGTCCGGAGCCGGCAGGTGATCGTGGAAACGCAGATCGTCATGCCACTTTCCCTCAAAGGATTTGACGAAGAAGATCGCCTTTACGCCTTCCAGCGGGATCGGTTCCATGGTGTCCGAACCAAGCCGTCGGAACAACGGCGGCGCCGTGTGCAGATCAAGATCGTCTGCAGACGGCCACTGATTTCGTTCCGCATACCCCTTTACGGTACGGTCTCCGAATTGGATGACCAACATATCGAGTTCCGAGGCCCCGTTCGTCTCTTCGGAACTCATGCAGACCGTGGGCTCAGGTCGTACTGCTTGATCTTGTACAACAGGGCCTTGTAGCTGATCTGCAGGTCGTTTGCGGCGGCCTTTCGGTTCCATCCAGTCTCCTCTAACACCCCTGCGATGACCGAAGATTCAGTTTCGCCCTTCAGCCCCCTCACCAACTTCTTCAGGCCGCCAGCCTCCACGTGGTCCTGAACTTTGTCAGCCGATGGCCCCGAATCCCTGGACTGCCCCAGCTCGGTAATCACCGCCTTCTCGTCCTGAAGGATCAGATATCGGTTGATGACATTCTCCAGCTCGCGAAGATTGCCAGGCCAGTTGTAGTTGGTCAGAGCGTCCAGCAGCGCCGGAGAGATCGGCAACGGAGCCAGATCATACTTCTTGGCCCCCTTGCGCATGAAATAGGATGCCATCGCAGGGATCTCGTCCAAACGATCGCGCAGTGGCGGAAGCACCAGCGACAGCCCATTGAGACGATAGTAGAGGTCCTCGCGGAACGTCTTGCGGGCCATCGCTTCCTTCATGTTGACGTTGGTTGCGGCGATGACGCGCACATCGGTCTTGGTAGGGCCGCGGCTGCCCAGGCGGGAGAACGTCCCGTCCTGCAGCACATGGAGCAGCTTGGCCTGAAGTGCCGGAGGCATTTCGCCAATCTCGTCCAGAAAAATCGTGCCGCCGTCGCAGGTCTCGAACTTGCCAGGCTTGCTCTTGGTGGCACCCGTAAAGGCGCCCTGCTCATAGCCAAACAGTTCGCTCTCCAGCAGGTCGGCGGGCATGGCAGCGCAGTTCACCTTCAGAAACATCCGCCCGGCACGACGCGACATCTGGTGGGTATACATCGCCACAATCTCTTTGCCGGTGCCGCTCTCGCCCAGAATCAGAACCGGGATGTCGGACCGCGCCACCAACTGCGCCTGGGCTTCCACTTCGCGCATGCGCTTGCTGGAGCGCACAAAGGAGTGACCACCCTCCAGCAGAATCTCCTTGGGCTCGCCTGCTTCCTGATTGTGCACCAGCAGGTGCTTGGCAATGGCAACTTCCAGGGAATCGTCGACAAACGGCTTCAGCACAACTCCGCTGGCACTCAATCGGGCAAAAATCTCATAATCCGCCATCTCTGCGGTCGTCGCCAGGATCAGTACGGGAACTTCGGGCCGTGAGGCGCGGACCGAGGAGAACAGCGGCATGGACTGCTTGATGCCGTCCCAGGCCAGCAAAACCAGGCTCGTGCGCTGCATGATCTCCAAATCCCGCAAAAAGGCCTGCTCGTCAGAAAAAAGACGCAGATCGTACAGGGTCGAAAAGGTTCTCTTCAGGTAGTTCAGAACCCGGACGTTCGATTCAAACACAAAAAGGCAGGGCCGACTTGGAGGGGCCGATTTATCGCGGGAGAAAGAAGAATGAGTTGCCATAATTTAACTCCATTGCGCCGGCGCCGGTCATGCCGGCACCTGATATATCCCAAATAGGCTGAATCAAAAGCAGAACCTCGTGCGCACACCGGCTCCGATGAAAAACCCTGGGTTGGCTCGCCCGTCCGCGAATCGATGATCTCTCTGCGCCAAACTGCCAGGATCTGACATACTTAGGTCAAAAGTGGTAATAAACTTCCTACCATTGTGCAGAAAGTTTACCTCATGTTGGGAAAGATAGTACATGAAATAGCAAAGAACTTTTTTCAGGGCACTTAATACGATAAGTGCATTGCCAACGCCTCCAAAGTTTGGTAACCAACGTGCTTATCTTTTAGTACCCAGGTGCAGTAGACTCCTTGCTCGACGGATCGATTGCCCGGCTTCGGGTGACGGACGCGGGCAATCATGACGGGAAAATATGACCACTGTACGATTCTCTGACCATGAGACCCAGTTCGACCTGCCACCTGTAGACGTCATCTTCGGCCAGACGCAGGAGATGCAGGTGATCCGCCGAAAGCTTGAGATGGTCTCCAAGACCAACGTCGCCGTTTTGGTCCAGGGCGAGAGCGGGACAGGCAAAGAGCTTATAGCCCGCCTGATCCATGGAACATCGGAGCGCACTGTTGGCGAATTGGTTAAGGTGAGCTGCCCGGCCATCCCCCAGGGACTGATCGAGACCGAACTCTTTGGCTACGAAAAAGGGGCCTTCACTGGAGCGCACTCCACCAAGCGCGGCCGGCTGGAGCAGGCCCACGGCGGCACCCTCTTCCTGGACGAAGTCGGCAGTCTGGATATCGGCGTCCAGTCCAAACTCCTCCAGGTACTGCAGGACGGCTCTTTCATGCGGGTGGGCGGGCACGAGACGCGGACGATTCAGACGCGTGTAGTCTCGGTGGCCAATCGCGACCTGCGAGACCAGGTAGCCGATGGATCCTTCCGCCTTGACTTCCTCTACCGCATCAACGCGGTCACCATCCAGTTGCCTCCCCTCCGACGGCGCGCGGAGGACATTCCGCAACTGGTGGACTACCTCGTCGCCCATCACGCCCATATATTCCGGGTAAGCCCAGCGCCATTGTCGCGCAACGCGCTCCGCCTGATGATGAAGTACGACTGGCCCGGCAATATCCGCCAACTGGACAATCTGGTCCGTAGCTATGTGCTGATGGGCAGCGAAGACGCTCTGGTGTCGGAGTTGATTGAAGAGAAGAAATCCTCCTCCGAGGCCGTGGCCGAGGTGGATGTCAGCGAACCTATTTCGCTGAAGGTGGTAACCCGGAAGGCTACCCATGAGCTGGAGCGCCAGATCATCCTCAAAGTGCTGAAGGCGCATAACTGGAACCGCCAGAAGACGGCCAAGTGGCTCAAGATCAGCTACCGCTCACTGCTCTACAAGTTGAACGAGGTTGGAGCACAGTCGCCAACCACTGTCACCGGCACCCCCTCGCGGGCAAAGGCTCCGTCCAGAACGGGTCTATCGCCGGCCAACGAGACATCCAACCTGATCCAATAGGCTGCACATCGCAGCGTCTGACGCGCTCTGCCGTCGCGCTTCGCACGGCGGAACAGCTTCTCATGCCGGCGGCGCAGGCCCATCCATGCGTGCAGAATCTATTGCGATCCGCGGCGGCGCAGGATTGTCTTGACTGTCTCAAACATAATCAGCAGGTCCAATCCCAGTGACATGTGCTTGATATAGTACAGGTCGTACTCCAGCTTCTCTTTGGTCTCGGCCAGGCTGGCGCCGTAGCCGTAGCGGACTTGGGCCCATCCTGTAAGCCCCGGACGGATAAGGGTGCGCAAATAGTAGAACGGCAGCTCTTCGCTGAGCCACTGCACAAACTCCGGCCGCTCCGGCCGGGGACCGACGAAGCCCATGTCGCCACGCAGCACATTCCACAACTGCGGCACCTCGTCGATGCGGGTCTTGCGCAGGAACATGCCAACCCTGGTGACGCGCGGATCGTTCTTGGTGGCCCACTTGGCGCCGTCGGCCTCGGCATCGGTGCGCATGGTACGAAACTTCATCACCTCGAAGTTGTGCCCACCCATGCCAACCCGAGTCTGACGGAAGAAGATTGGGCCTTTCGACGAGAGCTTCACGGCCAGAACGACGAAGGGAAAAAACGGCAGGAACAGGAGAAGTCCCAACGCAGCGGCCAGAATGGAGACAACCTGCCGCAAGAACTGTTGCGACGTCCGGATGCGAAAGCCATCGCTGTACAGGAAGTTCGATGGCCGCAGCCCTTCAAGTTGAATCTTTCCATATAGCCGCTCACGCAGCGTCCCATCCTCTTCGATCTTCACCCCCTGGAAGCGGAGCGCCAGCAGCTCCTGCACAGGAAGTTCTCCGCGCTTGGATTCCATGGCCACAATGATCCGGTGGACCATGGGGTTCGCGTTGGCAATATCGTCGAGGGCCTTGATCCAGATCCGTTTGCGCTCGGATGGCTCCAGTTGAACATCTTCCCAACCCACAACCTCCAGGCCAAGATCCGGCCGTGACTGGATTGCACTGACGATAGACCGCGCATAGTCCCCTGCACCCAGAACATACACGCGCTCCCGAAATATCTTGTGTCCCGCCACCCACTCGTACGTTCGCCGCAACAGCAGCAGCGCAGGAGCAAGCAGGGCGAACCCCAGGACGTAAACGTAGGGGCCAATGGCCACATCCGGATCGACCAGCATAAATGCGGACAGAATAAAGCAGTCGAATCCGAGCACCAGCAGAATGCGGAAGTAAATCTGCAAGCGGCCTGAAACGATGCTGGGCTCGTAGAGATCGAAATAGTACGACAGGATCAGGCTGACCACGGTGATCACAGCGATCTTGAGCAGGCCGTGCTCATACTCCAACGCGATATAAGCCTTCTCCGGAAGCGTAATCCAGGTCGCGAGCAGGAAACAGCCGCTCACAACGGCTGCTTCGGTCAGCAGGAGCACCACTGTCCGCGTCGGATAATACACATTCAAAAACCGAATCATTGCCTGGGGAGCCCCTGGTTAAGCTTCTATCTTGTCGTAACCATCGTATCCATAGTAGCCTCCGGCCACAGGCGGGTTCACAACGGCGTTCAGCACAAAGCCGAGAACCTTGGAGGCTTTGAGCTCGGCGATCGCGCGCTGAGCCACCTCAAACTTGGTGACGCCGCCACGCGCGACCAGCAGCACCGCATCGCAGGAACGCGCCAGGTTGACTCCGTCGGAGACAAGATTGACCGGCGATGAGTCCACAACAATCCAGTCGAAGTGCGGAGACGCGGCTGCGATCAGACGACCGAACCGGTGATTGCCCGAGAGGTCCGCAGCCTTATCGTGCTCGTTTCCTGCCGGGATAAACGTCAGCGACGCAAGGCCGCTCTGGATCGGCTTGCCCGACTCATCCGCGCTGGGCCGCTGCATCACTTCTTCAATCGTAGAATCGCCCGCCAGATACTCTGTCAGCCCCGGCCCCTGCGAGCATCCGAGCAGCTTGTGCAGCGTGGCCCTGCGCATGTCTCCGTCAATCAGCAGCACCCGGCCCGCCTTGTGACGGGCAAACGAGACAGCCAGGTTGGCAGCGATAAAGCTCTTGCCCTCCTGGGGCAGACCGCTGGAGACGAGAATCGACTTGAGCTTGTTCAGGTCGCGAAACTCCTGCATCCTGGACCGCAGGCTGCGGAACTGCTCGACCGAACTGCCGCGGTCTTCCAATCCCGGAAGCTGCTGCAGCAGCGGATGCCAGGGGTACTGACGAATCTTGGAGACGTCCAGTCCCGTAGAGTCGGCCACCCCGTCTCCAACGACCGGTGCAGAGACACGGGATTCGGCAAGCGCGGCGCCCACATTCCGCTCGCTGGTTGCACGGCTTACCGGCTCCGCGACGACCGCGGGCTTGGAGCCGTTTACTGCCTCCGGAACGGGCGCGACTTCAGCCTCAAGCACGGCCTGCATCGTTGCGGCCGAGGCCGCTCCAGAGTCGACTGGGGCCGCACCGGACTTGGCCCGATCCAACTCCGCTTGACGCAATGCTTCGTAGATTTTGCTCATCTCTCTTCCCTTCCTGGGTGCTTCTGCGATGGAAGCGTGGAGTTTGTTGAAAACCCGCTGTGCGCGGTGGAGACCATAAACGGCTGCGGGTCCAGATCGAGATCCGTCGCAACCGCCTGAATCAGTGCCTCTGGGACCTGGTGGAGTTGCTCCACGTAGGCCAGGATCAGGGCATGCTCACAAATAAGGTTGATAATGCGCGGAATTCCGCGGCTGGACCGATGAATCGCCGCGATTGCATCATCCGAGAAAATTCGCTCCGAGGTCCCCGCAATCAGCAGACGCTGCGCAATATAGTTGGAAGTCTGCTCGGCAGTAATCGCGTGAGTGCGGGCCCACAGCGCAATTCTCTGGCGCAGTTGGCGTACATCCGGAGCGCGTAGCTTCTCTTCCAGTTCGGGCTGGCCGGAGAGCACAATCTGGACCAGCTTCTCGGAAGACGTCTCCAGGTTGGTCAGCAGACGTATCTCTTCCAGCAGCTCCCACTCCAGGTTTTGCGCCTCGTCCACCACAATCACACATGTCTCTTCGCGCCGGTACCGCTCAATAAGCCACCGATTCAGTTGAATCAACATTCCGGACTTGGTCCGGTTTTGCGGAGAGATTCCAAAGTCCGAAAGGATGAACTCCAGAAAATCGAGGACGTCCAGACGCGGGTTGAAGACGAAGGAGCTGAATACGCGGCTCTGGTCCAGCGAGGCCAGCGCACGGCGCAGCAGCGTCGTCTTGCCCGTGCCCACTTCGCCGGTCAGAACGATAAACCCCTTGTGCGCGGAGATGCCGTACTCGAGCGTGGCCAGAGCCTCCCGTGTGTGCGGCATCATGTAGAGAAACCGCGGATCAGGGCTGCTTGCGAACGGATTGATCTTCAGATTGAAGAAGCTCTTATACATGGTTATCCTGCGCTGTCCGTCAACAGCTTCTTGGGCGCCTTACGACCGAACAGCCGCTTCCCGCGCGCGGGTTTATCGCTGGCGACTTCGTCAAAGCCTCCAGACCATGCAATGACCGCAAGCGTGGGCAACTGGGTAAAGGCCCAAATATCGCGCTCCGTTCGCAGCGCGGTGTCCCGGTATTCCAACAGGGCAATAATCAAAAGCCCCAAGGCCAGGCCTCCGCCAACCCCTCCCATCGCAAACACACTTTGCTTCGGGAAGGTAGGAGTGTCTGGAAAGTTCGCAGCGTCCAACAGACTAAAGGTCTCACCCTGCTGGCGCAGCTCCAGATCGGTCTCCATCTGAGCCTGATTCATCTTGGTCAACAGACTGTTGTAGAACGCCAACGCGGTCTCGGAATCGCGGGTCAGTTCCTTCAACTGGGCCTCGATCTGCGGGCTGGATTCGATGCGGCCCTGGTAGGAGCGAATCTGCTGCTGCAGTTGGTCCTGCTGCTTGTGCTTATCCTGGATTGCCAGGTCCAGCCCCCGCAGCCGTGCACGGATGCCCTGCACCGAAGCCGAGTCCGTACGGCTCGGCCCCGTGGAGGGAGACGACGACGTGGGCGGCGGGGCGGACGCTTCCCGTGCCATCTTCTTCTGCAGGTCTTCAATCTTCCGATGGATCGCCTTTACGTCGGGATAGTCCGGCTGGTAGTGCAGCTCCAGGTCCGCTTCCTGCGCCAGCAGATCCTTCAGTTCCTGCTCTTCTGCCTGCGGCGTCTGGGTGGCAGCGGCGATTGGCGCAGACGGCCCGGACTGCTCCGCCAGCAATGCTTCATCCATAGCCCGGCTCTGCTCGTAGCTCTGGATCTGCTGCGTGGTCGCATCCAGCTGCGCCGTCAGCGTGCCCACAAAACTCTGGTTTGTGGCTTCGTCGCCAGGAAGATTGCCGGGGTGCGCGCTCTCGAATGCCGCCAGCTTCGCATCCTGGTCATCCAGAGTGTGCTTCGCCTGGTCGATCTGCTCCTTCAGGAAGTCGGTGGTGCCCTTCGCGGAATCTTCGCGCAGTCGCAGATTGGTCTGGGTGAAGAGAGACGTAATCTCGCCGCATACCTGTTGCGCCGTATGGGGATCGCTGGCGGTAAAGAAAATCCTGAAGCCCGGCAATCCATTCGCGCGGGCCAGGTCGGACTCGATCGCCAGGATGACAATACTCTTGCGCGCCTTGTCGATGCGCGCATCCATGGTCAGATGTTCGGAGGCGTAGAGGTTGTACTTCTCAATAATCGGCTGCAGACTGGATCGGCTCAGAATCTGCTCCTTCATCGAAGCCAGGCGATTGTTCAGGTCCTCGCTGACCACCGACTGCACAAAGTTGGACGCAACCTTCTGCTCGTCAATCAGCACCAGCGACTGAGACACGTACTCCGCGGGAAGAACGAACGTGACGCCAACCGCCAGGATCGGAACAAGGATGGCGGGAATCGCCAGGATCCACCAGCGCCGTTTCAGTATCGCAAGATAGTCTTCGGCATTCAGAGCTCGATGACCAAGCATAAATCCTCCTTACAAGCGTCCAAAGTGAATCGGCATGGGAGAGAAGGTCAGACCGAAGCCCACCACTTGCGTCAGGCCGCTATACACATCCACGGCGACGACAGGCCCTGCGGTCGATTGCTTCTCCAGAGTATAGCTGCCGTAGCAAGAGAAGCTCCGTGCAATGGCGCGCGAGATCTGGAACCCTGTCACCGTGGTATGAAAGCTGAACGGCGAGACTCCGGGCACAGGCAGGTTGTCGCTGCGGGTAAAGGCCGAATACGCGGCGGCGCTCCAGACGCGGCCGAACGAGCCTGAAATCGAGCCGCTGACACTATCGGAGGTTGTCCCCCCGGTCACCCCATATCCATTGTTCGTGCTGCGAACATACCCCACGGAGATATGAGAGTGTCCCGGGCTGTAGGATGCCGCCACATTGGCGAAAAGACTCAGCAGCTTCGTATTGGTGGACGAGATGGAGGTCCACTGCGGTCCCACGGACGCAGTCGCGCCAAGCCTGCGGGTAAACTGGTGCACTCCTTGAGCGCTGACCGTCTGACTGACAAAATCAGGCGCGGCGATTCCAACGGTATCTTGCGGGAAGGAGTACGAAGAGTACACGTAATTCGCGCCGAGCGAATTGCGCACGTCAAACTGGTGGTTGATCCCGCCCGAGCCGCTCACCGAATCGCTTCCCAACCCCGCGTTCGGGTTCCCGGACGTGGAGAGGAAGCGGCTTATGCCATAGAAGCCGGACCCGTTGATGGAAGTTTTCCCCGTAAGCTGGCGCTGAATAGAGATCGAAGAGGAGTTGCTCACCTGGCTGGAGGAATCGGTCAGCACGCCTTGGCCGGAGGGAGGGCCAACTTGCACGGGATTGATGCCCAGGTCTCCCACGCCCGCGACTCCGGAGAGACCAGTGGTTGGAGTTCCCGGCAAATAGCTCACACTGTCCGAGATGACTACGTTCCACCTTCCTGCGTTGATCACCTGCGAGAGCCCGAGATTCAGATAGCTGTGGGACCCCTGCCCAGAACCGCTCCACAAGCGGCCGCCTGAGAAGATCATGCTGAATGGATCCCGCTTGCTGCTGGAGATATACGCCAGATCGCCGGTTAGATTGGTCGAGGTAGCCGCCCCAGAGCTCCCGTAATAGCCCCAGATCAGGCTCTCGGAGGCGCTCACGCCATACTGCAACGTGCCCGCGGTCAAGGGCAGCGCGAACCCGGTCGATACGGGCGCAGCCTCGGCAGCCGGCAGCGCCTGACCGAAAGCAGTGGGCGCCGCGATGCCCAACAACAAGGCAAGCGCCCAGCCAAGCGATATGGCAGGCACGCGACGGGCAGGCTTTCTACGATCGAAAAGGGGAACGAGTTGGGGCATCTTCATCATGAGGGAACAACAATCGTATCGCCAGGAAGCAGTGTCACTCCCTGCATATCCCCCTTCTTCAAAGCCTTTGTGTAGTCAAAGGGGATCTTCTGCTCCTTGCCCGGCTGGCCGCGCCAGATGTAAATCTTCTTTTTGTTGGCGTACGGCGTCAACCCGCCGGCGGATGCGATCGCCTGCAGAATCGTCATGCCCGGAGTAATCGCCATCGGCCCCACTTTTCCAACCTCTCCAATAAAAAATATCTGCTGGCTGTTCACGGCCAGCACGGTTACATCCACCGTGGGCTCAGTAACGAATTGCTTGAGGCGATCGGTAATGTCCTTGGCGAGCTGCGTCGGAGTGAATCCCGAAGCAACGATGTCTCCAATCAGTGGAAGAGTGATCTTCCCGTCCGGCCGCACCGGCTGGGTTCCGGAAAGATTCGGCTCCTTCCACACATCCACCTTCAGCGAATCCTTCGCGCCAATCACGTAATCGGGAGAGACCGACGTCAGCGCAGGCTGAACTGGAGTCGGCGGCGCAGCTGCAGCAGCCGGGGCAGGCTCCGCGCTCAGGACAGGCTTGCCGGCCACCTGGGCAAAACCAGGTGCTACCGCCGGTACCAGGATCAGCAAGCAAAGGGTTCCGCGAAGCATTCTCATAGTCCTATCGATTCATTGGGATTTCGATTATGGAGGGGCCCATCGAGCCGCCTCTCCTCACTCAACATCGGTCCTCGTCGAACGCCTGTGACTCGCTTGAGCCCAAGTTGCAAACCAGGGCCGAATCCGGCTCTTCCAACATCTCGCTCCGTATCCGGCATCGAACAAAGGCTTTAGAGGCAGACAACGAACAACTTACAGATTCTACACCCTTAGCAAGCGGTGGAGGTACGACGATGGAACCCGCAATGGGTCATCCTCTCGCCGCATCGATCAGGGTGCGCTTTCTCCGTCCATAGAGAACCCTATTCCACTTAGCGCATTCTGCTTATTCCACTTAAGTGTGCCAGCCTGATCAACTTAAGTCCGGAGCGGCACAGGCGTGCAGGGGTCCGGCACATGCGATAATTTGTTCGGAATCCGAATCGTCAACAAAGAGATCGTGCAGCCGACTACGATACGCGAGGCAACCATGTCACCCACCTTGTCCGGTCCCACAACCACTCTTGGTTCGGGAGATCCAGCTCCCGCGGGTTCCGATCAGTGGACTGGTTGCAACGCCGGACCCGGAGCAGCCCAATGGACCATCGACTGGGCACCGATTCTCTCTCTTACTCTGCTGCTGGTCCTATTGTATTTCAAGATCGCCGGCAAGCTGGTCTACGACTGGTACGATCTCCCGGACTTCTCGCACGGATTCCTGATTCCATTCTTCGCAGCCTTCCTGCTCTGGGACAATCGCCGGCAGCTCCAGGCCACGCCCCTCAAGCCGTCATGGGCTGGCCTCTCTCTCGTCGCCCTCGGCCTCTTCGAACTCATCGTCGGCATCTTCGGCGCGGACCTGTTCCTCCAGCGCACTTCGTTTATCCTCCTGGTCGCAGGCATGGTTTGGACGTTGCTCGGCAGCGAGATGCTCAGCCGGCTCAAGTTCGTCTTCTTTGTCCTGGTTCTGGCCATCCCGCTACCCACCATCCTGTTCAACAAGATCACCTTTCCGCTGCAGATCTTTGCCTCCACCGTGGCCAGCCAATTGCTCCCCCTGGCCGGTGTCCCGGTCCTGCGCGATGGCAATGTGATCAACCTGCCAGCAATGCCATTGGAAGTCGCGGAAGCGTGCAGCGGCATTCGCTCATTGATGAGCCTTTTCACGGTCGCAGTCATTTACGGCTATTTCCTGGAGCGCGCAACCTGGCGCCGGGTCCTGCTCGCACTCTCCAGTCTGCCCATTGCGGTTGCGGCCAATGCCGCCCGAATATTTGGCACCGGGCTATGTGTCCAGTATTGGGATCCAGACAAAGCGCTGGGCTTCTTCCATGAGTTCTCCGGCTGGCTCATGTTCCTGATATCCCTCTCATGCCTCTATCTTGTGCATCTCGCCATGCGTCTTATCGCTGGAGAAGAGAGGCTACCGGCATGAGGTCTCCACGACTTTGGGTCGTCATTCTACTGATGCTGGCTACCGCGACGGTGTTGCACGTCCGCGGCGACGTCGACCACGTCCCCGCCAGCCGTCCGCTCAGCGAGTTTCCCATGGCAATCGGTCCGCGCGTCGCCACCGATGTCCCCATCAGTGCGGAAGCGCTGCAAATTCTCGGCAAGGGAGACTTCCTCGATCGGAATTACTCGGCCAGCCCAAGCAGCGGAGCCGGCCCCAGTGCTATCTCGCCAATCGGCCTGTACATCGCGTACTTCCCTACCCAGCGGACCGGCCAGTCCATCCATTCCCCGCAAAACTGCCTCCCAGGAGCGGGATGGAGCTTCCTTTCGGATGGCGTGACCCAGTTCTCCGATGCCAACGGCAAGACGTTCACAGTCGGCGAGTATCTCATCACAGATGGACAGAGCACGGACGAGGCGCTCTATTGGTATCAGTTGCACGGACGCAGCATCGCCAACGACTACAAGGCCAAGATCTATACCTTGGCGGACTCGATCCGCTATGGCCGCACCGATGAGGCGCTTGTCCGCATCATTACGCCTGTCCCCAACGGCGAAGACAGGACCGAGGCACGGAATCGAGCCGTCAGTTTTGCCCAGCAGTTGACTCCTCTGCTGCCGGCGTACGTGCCAGACTTAACGCAGTAAAGATGCGCGGGTTTGCCATGCTGCTGTTGCATGGCCCGCTGCACGAAACGGAAACGCAGCAACAACAAAGATCGAATCAATCTGAGGAATGCCTCCAATGTTTAAATTCAACCATCTTCCCAAGACCAGGATCTCGGCGCTGATCGCCCTCTCGCTGGCTTTCGCCCTCGTAACCGGCTGCAGCCGCGATCCCAACGTGCGCAAGCAGAAGTACCTGGAGAGTGGCAAGAAGTACGAGGCCGCAGGCAAGTACAAAGAGGCTGCAATCCAGTTCTCCAATGCACTCAAGCTCGACAAGAACTATTCCGACGCGCACTACGAGCTGGCCAAGACATACATCAAGATGAACAGCCCGATGTTCGCCTACTCCGAGCTGCTGAAGACGGTCGACCTGAATGGCAGCAATCTGGAGGCCCGCATCGAGCTGGGCAATATGCTGCTTGCCGGCCACGCCACAGACCGGGCGGAAGCTCAGGCGAAGGCAGTCCTCGCCATCAATCCCAACTATGCGGACGCGTATGCCCTGCTGGCGGCAACGGCGCAGCGCAAGGGCGACACCGCGGACGCGCTCCAGGAGATCCAGCACGCGATTGCTCTCGATCCCAACCGTGCAACCTACCACAGTGCCCTGGCATTGCTGGAGTCGGCAGACCCGGCCAATGAGGCCAATGCAGAGCAGGAACTGGTCAAGGCAGCATCGCTTGACCCCAAGAATGCGACACCGCATATCCTGCTGGGAATGATGTTCGCGAAAAAGGGGGATACGGCGGGAGCGGAACAGCAGTATCTCGCCGCAGTCAGTGCCGCTCCCAAGAACCTGCAGGCACGCAGCCAGTTGGCCGCACTCTACTATCGCGCTGGAGACAAGGCCAAGGCCGAGCAGACCCTCTACCAATCCGTTCAGGACAACTCCGACGACGAAGCCGCATCCGGCATGCTGCTGCAGTTCTACGCCTCCACCGGCCAGATCGACCGCGCTGAGTCGACATTCGCCGACCTGAGCTCGAAGTACCCCAAGAGTTTTGCCGTCAAGATCACCTACGCGCACATCCTTTTCGACAAGAAGGATTATGCCAAGCTCACGCCAATCGTAAACCAGATGACAAAATCCGATGCCGGTAATCCCGAGGTGCAGACCCTCAATGCGCTCCTGCTGTTGAACACCGGCAAGACCGACGATGCCCTCGCGCTGCTGAAGAAATCCGCCAAGGACAATCCCATGAACGTCCAGACCCTGCTCCTACTGGCACGGGTCGCTGGGGTCAAGGGCGATCTGGCCACCGCGGAATCTTCCTTGCAATCGGCCGCACGACTCAGCCCCGGCAACGTGGAGGCGGCCACCGGGCTTGCCAATGTCGCCATCCAGCGCAATGACGCCGGCATGCTGCAGGAGATCGCCGATCACATGATCAGCCTGCATCCGGAGTTGGCCGAGGCGTACCTGTGGCGCGGCACCGCCGAGACCAGCCGCAAAGAGTACGACAAAGCGGAGGCCGACTTCCAGACCGCATTGAAAGATTCACCCGACAATTCGGCAGCGTATTTTGAGCTGGGGGAGATTCGCCTGGCCCAGGGTAAGATTCCGGACGGCGAGGCGTACATTCAAAAATCGCTCGACAAGGACCCCAATGCAGGCCGCGCCCTCGGCTTGCTGGTTGCATATGACCTGCGCGCCAAGCAGCCGGCCAAAGCCATTGCGCGTATCCAGGCACAGATTGCCAAGGTGCCCAATAACTCCAATTTCTACAATCAACTGGCTCTCGTCCAGCTCCAGACCAAGGACCTGCAGGGCGCGCTGGCAAACTCGCAAAAGGCGATGGACTTGAATCCAGCCAACGCCGACGCCATCCAGACATACACCCAGACGGAAGTGGCCCTGGGCAGTCTCGATCCAGCCATCGCCAAATGGCAAAACTGGATTGGCTCGCATCCCAGCGACCCCCGCGCAATCGTAATGCTGGGCGCACTGGAGGAGGCGCGAGGCGACCAGTCGGCAGCAATGGACTACTACAAAAAGGCGCTCCAATTGGACTCGAACAACGCAGTCGCCGCCAACAACCTGGCCTATCTGATGGTCGAGACTCCAGGCCAGAACGTAGACATCGCCCTCACCTACGCCCAAACCGCTCGACGGGTCATGCCCGATTCACCGAACACCGCGGACACCCTCGCCTGGGTCTATTTCTATAAACAGGACTACTCGGCAGCCCGCGATCTTCTGGAACAGGCTTTGAAGATCAATCCCGAGAATGCCTCGATGCACTTCCATCTGGGCATGACCTACGCCAAATTGAACGACAAGACCGAGGCCCAGGAGCAGCTCAAGAAGGCGGCGTCGCTGGACCCCAAGGGCCGCGTCGGACGAGATGCAACCTCCGAGTTAGGCAAGCTGGGATAAACCTCCATCGCGAGAAGAACAAAGCTCCTTCGGTCACGTTACAATAGAACAATAGAGACAATGAGGCAGCTCACTCGTTGTATTCGGTATCTCGACCGCCCGGCTACGTCAGGACGAGTCCTCCCAAGCTGGACAGGCCCACAGAGACCGATTGCTGGAGACCACCAGATCTTTAGGTGACTCATAGACGCGAAGTTGCTGTAAAAGACGGAGAGTTGGCAGAGCCCGGTTGAATGCACCTGACTCGAAATCAGACGTACTCGCAAGGGTACCGGGGGTTCGAATCCCTCACTCTCCGCCACTCCTTCCCTGATCAGTCCCGAACCGCAACCAGGATTCACCCCAGACCCCACCACCTCCTCGGAACCTCCGATGCCAGGTTGTGGGATATCTTCATTGGGAGAGCTGTTACGTGCCGAACTACCACGGTAGAATTCCCAATTGGGCAACGAGAGAGACCAGCTCGAATGGCATCGATCCGTAAAATCCGCATTCCGGGAATAGTGGTCGGGCTTCTTCTGCTGGTCGCGTCCCGGCCTGCCGGCGCCTACTCGGTGCTCACCCACGAAGAGCTGATCGACCTTACCTGGAATGACTCCATCCGGCCGCTGCTGCTCAGGCGCTATCCTACCCTCACGCCGTCCCAGTTGAAGGAGGCACATGCCTATGCCTACGGCGGATGCGTCATCCAGGACCTCGGCTACTATCCCTTCGAAAAGCCGCGATTCTCCAACCTCCTCCACTACGTGCGCACCGCGGACTTCATTCGCTCGCTCTTTCGCGAATCCAAAAACGCCGACGACCTGGCCTTCGCCATCGGCGCGCTGTCCCACTACCTGGGAGACACCATCGGTCACTCGCAGGCCGTCAACCTCGCTGTCGCCAATGAGTTTCCCGAGTTGGCCGCAAAGTTCGGCCGCAACGTCAACTACGCCGAGGGCGAGCACCAGCACGTCCGCGTAGAGTTCGCCTTCGACGTGAACAACATCGCCAAACACCGACTCGCTCCGGAGAAGTACCTCAACCACATCGGCTTTGCCGTGCCCATGCCCACGCTGGTGCGGGCCTTCTACGATACCTATGGCCTCGATCTCGCCAAGGTCCTCGGCAGCCCACGCCCCCAGGTGCTCGGATACCGCTATGCTGTCCGCACCCTGCTGCCGCGCGTGGCCTACGCGGAGACGCTGCTGCACCACAAAGAAATGCCGCCCGACGCGCCCAGCCCGGCGCTCGACGAACTCAACCAGCAGATCAAGGAGGTCGCCACCCGCGACAACTGGAAGGCCTACCGCGGCCACGCCGGATTCGGTACTCACATCCTCGCCGGCGTTATCTTCCTCCTGCCGAAATTCGGTCCGCTGTCCGGACTGGCGCTGCGCGCTCCCACCCCCGCCTCAGAGCAGGATTACATCAACGCTCTGGTGGGCACCGCCGACGATCTGCGGCAAAGACTCAACCAGGCCACACGCTCCGGCAGCCTGCCCAACAAGGACCTCGACACCGGCGACATCGTCTATCCCGGCACCTATTCGCTGGAGGACTACGCCTACGCCGACCTCCTCCACCAGATGACGCTCGATCCCACCAGCCCCATCCCTTTTGGCATCAAGCGTGATCTGCTCGTCTACTTCGACGACCCGGCCAAGGCGAAGTACATCTACAGCAATCGAAAGCTGCTCGCCCAGGTCCGGGCGGATCTGCCTGTCCTTCGCCATATCTCCACCAAGGCCGAATATCCCGATTCGGCGCTCCTCGCAGAGCCGGCCCAGGACCTGCCGGAGGCTACCCCCGGCATCCCTCGAACGACTCCCCGGCCCGCGGCAGTCCCCGTTCCCACCACACCCGCGCCAACGCCCTAGCAACCGGACGCGCCGCTCACCTCAATGCCCCCACGGAGGCGCCGGCGAATCCAGGCGGGCATGGGTCCGGCCAACATTGCTCACCGTCAGTCCGCTGGAGAGGCCCACCATGGCACGGGGATTCTGTTTGCCATCGGTCGCCTGCCGTACCGATTGCTGCACATAGCTGAACAGTTCGCCGGCAGTCACGGTTCCGTCGTGGTTCAGGTCCGCCGCTCCCTTCAGCCCCTGCAGCAGATAGTACGTAAACACGCCATGCCCATCGCCCCACTTTGCATCCTCCAGGGACGACTCGGAGATATCGCTCGCTGTAATCACAGCTCTCTGCCCCTTCGTCGCATAGTGCTGCAGATATTGGTTCACCAGGTTGTTCGCGTGCCGCGCCCCAGCCCCTCCGCGCGCCCCGCTAAAGCCGTAGCTATGGCAGGTATCGGCCAGGGTAATCACGCGCTTCGCCTTCAGAATCCGCGTAAAGACATCCTGGATCTGCCACATCGGGAACGCCGTCCCGCCCATGTCGTCGACCTTCGTGTCCGCTGTAATCAGATACAGATTGCGCGGATCCAGCGGGTCTGGAGCACCATGACCCGCAATGTAGATCACCACCGTGTCCTGCTCCTGCGGCTTGGTCAGGAAGCTGAACAGCGCATGGCGTACACCCTCCGTCGTGGCATCGTCATTCAGCAGCAGCAGCGAATCGTCGTCCGTCACTCCGCCGCCCGCCGGCGACTTCAGGAACTCCATCATCGACGTAGCGTCCCGATCCGCGTAGCGAAGATCGTTGATCTGGCCGTCGCCCTTCGCATAGTGGGAGATGCCGATCACCACGGCAAACAGCCGCCCCGCGCGCTTCTCCGGCACAGTCTTCGTGGGAATCATCTCGAATCCGCGACTGCCGGAGCTGACCGCCCCCCCGAAGTCCAGCAGAAAATTGAAATACTTGGTTCTGCCGAACTGGTCCTGGTACTCCAGCTCGACGGAGTTGCGTCCCGCCTGCATCGGGAAACCGCCCGCCCCGGTCAGATCGACGTTCAGGTCGATCCCGTCCAACCCACTGCTACTCTTCATCGCCACATCGGCAGACTCCGTATTCACCTTGGTATGGATGCTGCCGTAGTTGATCCGCGTGCTCCCGCCAGGAATGTGCAGCACCAGTTGCCGGATGGACCCGGGTGGCTGATCCAGGGCGGTCGTACTGTCGACCGGCACACGTTGGCTGGCCTGGGGCAGCTCCAGCCACGGCTCGTTGCCTGCCACCGGTTGGCTCGCAGCCCCTCCCAGCGACAGCAAACCCGCTCCGAGCAGCGTCCCCAGCAAACGACGGCTCGTCATACCCTGGCTCCCCGGACAATAGATTGAGTTTCCAATGCTAAATGGTTGAAGCTTCTCTTCGCGAGAGAGTATTATACGGCTCATCCTAGAGCCTTAAAAACTTCAAATTCAAATCGTTGGGGGCTGTCCATGCGGACCTCTTCAAAGTTGTTTTCCACGCTCACACTTGTGGCGCTTGGAAGCTCTATCGCCATCGCGCAAGATAAGCCGGGTGCCGCTTCCAATGGCAACTCCCAAAAGCCCGTCATGGTCTCCGAGAGAGCGCCGGAGTTCTCCGATTCGGATAAGAAGAAGATGGCAGAGATCGAGCAGCGTCCGGAGATCAAGGACGCGATCCAGGCCGCATGGGATGACAAGCGCCGCCAGGACATCGATTACATCTACAACGTCAACTCGTCGGCACACTTCACTGACACCATGGGGCCGGACTTTGCCACCTTCCGCGAGCACTACGGCCAGCTCTACAACAACCCGATGTTGCAGCGCTACATCAATGCCATCGGCCAACGCCTGGTCCCCAAGGATTCGCCGAACATCTACTCTTTCAAGCTGCTGCTGGATCCCATCCCGAAGGCAGAGGCTTACTCCACCGGCACTATCCTCATCAGCACAGGCATGGTCTCCATGCTGGACAATGAAGCGCAGCTTGCGTATGTTCTGGGCCACGAGATCGCCCACGTCGAGAAGAACCACGCCTACCAGCTTGTGCGCATGAGCGTGCTGGAACCGGCCCTGAACGCAGACAAGCAGAAGGAGAACCAGACCAAGCGCGCTGTGCTCGGCGCGGTCACCACGTTCGCCACTGGCGGCATCGGCGGTCTGGCCGGCGGCTGGAATGGTGCTGCCATCGGAGCCCTCAGCGGATTGGCCGGCGGCCTTATCGCCGGAAACCTCATCTTCCGCGACCACAACACCGTCACCGAATGGGGCGACATCTACGAGAATGAGGCGGATGAAGCCTCGCTGCACTACATGCTGGACCAGTCCTACGATGTGCGCGAAGCGCCGCGCCTATACGCACGGCTGGAGTCCGCCGCCACGCATGACCCACGCATCGGCCTTGGGTTTATGGCGAAAGAGACCCGCATGAAAGCCCGCACCGCGCACATTCAAACAGTGCTGAGCGGAGACTTCAAGCCGCAGTGGGAGGCCAGGCTGAAGGCCGGCGGCCTCACCGGCTCCAGCGGGGAGTTCTCCCTCATCATGGCCGCCCTCAAGCGCGACAATGGCATCATCGCCATCGACTACGACCTCTTTGCCATGGCCCGCGACAACCTGGAGGAAGCCGTCGACCTGCGCTCCAACGATCCCCGCGCCCAACTCTACCTGGGCAAGGTCATCTCGCTCACTGCGCGCACAGCGGAGGATCGCCAACAGGCGGAAGACCATTTCCTGAAAGCAATTCAGTATGACAGCGCACGCGGAGCCTATCCCGATCCGCACCTGGAGCACGCGCTCCACCTGATCGGCGAAAACGGCGATAAAGGCGAGATCAAAAATGAGATTGAGGCCTACGTCGCGCTGTACCAGCGGGAGCACATGGGCGCGCTGCCCAGCAACATGCCAATCCTCTACGACTACCTCACCCTGGTAGGCGACACCAATTGGTACGCCGCACCCGCGGCCGTCGTATCCACCCGCAACGTGGAGGCCATCCACATCAACTCCTCGGGCGCCAGCGGCCCGCTCACAGGGCCACAGGTCATCTCGTCCGTGCTGGACGGCGCGGCTCCGTCGGGTACTCCTACCGCAACGCCGGCATCCACCACGCCAACTCCCAAGCCTCGCGCC